>OHJN01000488.1_pt1 | contig 21944 bp, 19 predicted proteins | sample 1568531 | NCBI WGS metagenome assembly OHJN01 (sample SAMEA3879594, study PRJEB24766) | human gut metagenome | biome: human-associated habitat; feature: feces | place: USA | collected 1985/1987
GAATGCAATGGTCTTCTCCGCGAAGAGGCTGGACTTGTCCGCCGTGGTGGTGTAGGATTTGGCAACTTCCACAGTCGGCTCAGGTGTCGGGGTCGGCTCAGGAGCAGGCTCCGGCGTCTGATTCGAGGTCTGTGAATCACAGCTGCACGACATCATGAACGCCATTGCCAAAATAGAATAAATAGATGAATATCTCATTTCTAATATCCTGGGTTTTGTGTAAGATTCGAGTTCTTGTCGATGGCAGACTGAGGCACAGGGAAGAGGATGGTCTCGTCCGTGAGCGGTGAGCGTTTCTGCCAATATGAGTCATAGCTTGATGATGACGGATCGGACATCGCGTCGTGCACCTGCTTGATCATATCGTGACGGGCAAGGTCGTAGAAACGGAAGCCTTCGAATGCGAGTTCGAGTCTGCGCTCGTCCAGGACTGCCTTGAGCATGGATTCCTTGCTGTTTTTCACTGAAAGCGGAAGGTCTGCAAGTCCGGCCCTGTTCCTTGTCTTGTTCGTGTAGATGTATGCGTTGTCCAGGTCACCTGTCATCACAAGTGCTTCTGCGTGAAGGAGATAGATTTCTCCGAGGCGCATCAGGATCGTACTGCTGGCATTGGTCGGAACCTTGTGCATGAACGCATATTTCGCTGACGGATAGTAGAGGCTCCAGCCGCATTCGTCGTAAACGATGGACGCATTCTTTCTTTCAGTGTCGCCGGCTGCATCATAAGCAGCAGCAAGATTTCTGGAAGGTGTGCTCCATTTTGCCCAGGAGTAGCTGTCCGTAGGGTTGTAGGCATTGCGGTGATACATCATCCACACCCAGTTTCCTGAGTTGCGTGACCAGGTCACTTCGAAGATGGATTCCTTGGTGTTCCTTACCACATCGTCGTCATTATAGCCCCAGAGGTCACCGTAATTGTCCACGAGCGAGAATCCCATACCCTCGACTGCCACACAGTCATTGATGACCTGGTTCCAGTCCTGACGCTGCTTCTCTGCATAGACTCTTGCTCTCAGACCATGCGCGAAAGCCTTGGAGAACAGGTATTTGTCCGAAGGGTTCACGTCAGGAGCATTGTCGCAGGCATAGTTCAGGTCCTCGATTACCTGGCCATAGATTTCATCTACCGGTGTGCGTTTCGGATAATAGTCCTCGTACACTTCCTCGATGTTCTCGGATGTGATTTCCGGCGGAATGACGGTAATCATAGGAGCGTCGCCCCAGAGCTGGGCCATCCTGAACAGGCAGAATGCTCTCCAGCACAATGCCTCGGATTTCCACTCGTCGTGCTCCTTCTGAGTCATTTTCACTGCGGAGGTATCTTTTGCGAAGATATTGTCAATGTTACAGATAATGTTGTTGGCATTGCTTATCTGCTGCAGGTACCAGTCCCAGTCGCGGGCAATATTGGAGTTTGCAGGGTCCTGGTTATTGGCCTCGATTGCAACAATCGCTCCGGTGGACGGACTGCCGCAATATGCATTGTCACTTCTGGTCTCGGTAGAGATGAGCCAGTCCATGTATCCTTTTTCCTGGATATCTTTTACCCAGCTGTTATACAGGGAGTTGCGAAGTCCCAACATATCTGTTCTGGTAGAATACTGGCTTTCGCTGTCGTTCTTCACATTCACATTGTTCTCATTGTAGGATGTGTGCGGATTCAAGTCCAGATCGCAGGCCTGGAACGCCACAACGACAGCCGCCGCAAGAATATAATTTATCTTTTTCATAATAATGTCTCCTTAGTCATCAGAAATCAACATTGACACCGAAAGTTACGGTCTTGACGTTAGGGTAGGTACCCCAGTCGATTCCCATACTTGTAGCGCTTGAATACTGGCTCATTTCCGGGTCGTATCCTGAATACTTGGTGAAAGTGAACATGTTCGCAAGTGTGATGTACGGCTGTATCTTGGTGAGATTCAGCTTTCTGAGGAACTTGCCTGAGAAATCGTAAGAGAGCGTGATGTTCTTGATCTTCAGATATGAACCGTCCTCAATCCATCTTGTGGAAGCCTTCAGGTTGTCCACTTCGCCGGCCTTAGGGATGTCAGTCACCTGTCCTGGAACGCGCCATCTGCGGAGTACGTCGGTAATCTGGTTGGAGCCGTTGTACATACCTATCATCTCTATCTTGGATGCATTGTAGATGTCGTTGCCGATGGAGCTTGTGAGAAGAACGCTGAGGTTGAATCCCTTGTAGCTCCAGGTGTTGGTCATACCCCAGATGAAGTCAGGGTTGGCATCACCGATGTAGTGGCGGTCTGAAGAACTGATCTTTCCGTCCTTGTTATAATCCTCGTAGATCATCATACCGGTCTCCGGGTCAACACCTTTCGCGGTCAGTCCATAGAAGCATGAAAGCGGTTTGCCTTCTGTCATTCTGACTACCTGCTCGCTGAGCGCCTCGGATGTGGTGGTGTAGTTATAGACCTTCTGCAGGGTGAGTTTCTCGACCTTGTTGCGGTTGAATGAGAGGTTGAAGTCGGTGGTCCATCTGAAGTCGTTCTTGTCAATGTTGACTGACGAGATGGCGAACTCCATACCCCAGTTGCTCATTTCTCCGTCGTTTCTGATGAGGTCAGAATACGGGGACGGCATAGGGACGGTTATCAGCAGGTTCTTGGTATATCTGCGGTAAACGTCATACGTGAATGTGAGTCTGCTGTTGAGCACAGCGAGGTCGATACCGAGGTCCCACTGAGATGTTGTCTCCCATGTAAGTTCACGGTTTCCGATGTTGGACTTTCCGCCGAGCGTAGGAACTGAATCAGCATATTTGGAGTCTGTCCAGTCGTAGTAGTTGGTGGCGTACATCTGCTGCCATGCGTAGTCGCTGAGGCCTTCCTGGTTACCCTGCTGTCCCCATCCGAGACGGAGCTTGAGGTCGTTCATCCACCTTACGTCTTTCATGAAGTTCTCGCCTGAGATTCTCCATGCTGCTGAAACTGAAGGGAAATAGCCCCATTTGTGTCCCGGTGCAAGCTTTGAGGAACCGTCGGCTCTGAATGCCGCCGTGAGATAATATTTACTGTCGAAGTTATAGGCCGCACGTGCGAGATATGACATTATGGCCCATTCGCTCCAGCTCTGGCTCTGGCCTCTGAGGCCGCCTTTGTTTCCTCCGTTCAGTCCGAAAATCACATTGTTGTTTTCTGCGGAGAAGTAGTTTCTTGAGCCTGACAGCTGCTGCCAATCTGAAGTTGTAGCTGACATACCGCCCATGAGTTCGAGGGAGTGCTTGCCGAATACATTGTTGTAGTTCAGGATATTGTCATAGACCATTCTCCTGTCGTCGGTCCTCGAGTCGGATGCTTCTCCATGCTGTGTCCTACCATGAGATGTGTGGATAGGGTCGAGGAATGAGTAGCTGTGCACCCAGCGGCGGTCCATACTTACCGTGCTCTTGAAATTGAGGTGCTTGGTGAAGTTGATGCGCGCAAATGCAGACATCACCGCCCTGTCGGTCTGGTCGTAGTTGTTCTCTGTTCTGGCGAGGTTCTCTGACGGAGTCGTAAGGTTCGCGCCGTAGAACTGTGTCCAGTACCAGTCAGGGTTTGTTTCGCTCCAAGGCTTTGCGTAGGTAGGGGTGTTGATTACTGAAAGCACGACGCCTGCCCTGTTGGAGCCTGTTCCGGAGATGATTCCGTTGTTCTTGTAATGGGAGTAGGAAACATCCATTCCGACGGTAATCCATTTGAACAGGTCTGATTCGAGATTGACTTTCGCATTGTACCTCTTGTTGTATGCGACTTTGAGGATACCCTGCTCGTCGCTGTAGCCGAGGCTCATGTAGTAGCGCGACTTGTCGGAGGCATTGGATACTGAAACCTGATAGTTCTGGGTAATTCCGGTTCTGTAAGTCTCGTCAAACCAGTCTGTTTCGTCTTTGAGTCCTTCCGGGACATTGGCCACTCCGATTTCTTTCTGGAGTTCGCGGTACTGGTCCACATTGAGGACGTCATAGGTCTTGGTGACGTTGGAAAGTCCGACGTAGGCGCTGAAGTTGATCTTCGGGCCTTTGCCTTTGCTGCCCTGCTTGGTGGTGATGAGGACAACTCCGTTTGCTGCTCGTGATCCGTAGATGGCTGCTGATGATGCGTCCTTGAGGATCTGCATTGTCTCGATATCGTTCGGGGAAAGATATGAGATGGCATAGTTTCCTGTTCCTACCGGCACGCCGTCCACTACGTAGAGAGGGTCGTTGGTGGAAGAAATGGATGAGGCGCCTCTGACTCTGATGACCATACCGCTTCCCGGCTGGCCGCTTGTCTGGGTTACCTGCACGCCGGAAACCTTGCCCTGGATAAATCCGGAGGCGTCAGTGACCGGTCTCAAGGCCATATCTTCTGTATTCACGGTAGATACTGCGGTGGTGAGGTCCTTCTTTCTGACTGAACCATAACCGATGGCGACTACCGCGTCGAGAGCGATGGCGGTCTCGTGTACATCTACATTGATGACAGCGCGGCCTCCTACTTTTTCAGTTACAGTGGAATATCCCAATGATGAGAACTCCAGGACTGCTTCTGATGATGACACTGTGATATCATAACGGCCGTCAGCATTGGTGATGACACCGTTCTTGGTGCCCTGCTCCAATACGGTCAGTCCTATGACGGGCTGTCCGTTCTGATCCTTGACCGTTCCATTGACACTATGCTGCTGCGCGAATGATACCACGCTGGCGAACATAAGCAATACAACTAAAAGTTTACGCATAACTTAATTGGTTATTGAATAATTATGTAATCCTTGAAGATTTCCTCTTACTGAAGGGTTTCCCGATTTGGTTATTTTTCTTCAATGACGACTCATCCTCCTGAATATTCCTCTTACTGTTTTGGTAAGCGTTAAAAAATAAGTTGGTAAAGATTTGTGGAGGATTTTCGAGGATAGATTCCTTTTAGAAGAAGGAGTGTGCTGGACGCACACGACTGATGAGAAAAGGAATATAGACCGAAAAGACCCGCAAAGATTCCAAAGTTATTTTTTAAGGATTACGCTACATTTCGTTTACAAAATTATGTAATAGGTAAAAACGTTTTGCATAAAGTGGATGAAAAGTGGACCAAAATGGAGCACTTTTGAAAGTCATTCTTGATAATCAATGCTTTACAACGGCGCTGTTCGCCGGTCGAAGTGGTATTTTCTTATGTTAAAATAGACAAATATACATTTTACGGACGCCGTCGGTCTCAGACTCTTGAGTGTCCGGCATATAAAATTTGTAAAAACTTTCGCCTGGAAACATTGCCATTAAATAAAAAATCCCTATATTTGCAGTCCCGTTCTTCGCGAAAGGGCAACCTTCGTGTAGAAACTTAAGGATGGTTCGGTAGCTCAGCTGGATAGAGCAACAGCCTTCTAAGCTGTGGGTCTTGGGTTCGAATCCCAACCGAATCACGAGTAAGGAGAAAGCTCGCTGTCGATAGACAGCGGGCTTTTTTGGTCAAGGCGCCGTCGGGAATCTCATTCCCGTAAAGGCGCCTTGACCAAAAAAGCCAAGCCGGCACCCGCCGGCGCCAGCTTTCTCCGTCGCAACTCGTAAGATTGCCCGTGGCAGGGTCAGGGATGCGCCCCCCGGGAGCGAATCCGACATCATCTCGCCAAGGCTGATTTTTTATTTCTTGTTAAACATTTGTTAAACTACAGCAGTTTCTTGATTTCCTCTTCATCCGGCAAGAGTTCCCTAAGTCGTTCCTGGCTGGATTTATATGTCGCAACACCCATTGGCTTTGTGTAATCCTGCAGGACATATTCGACATAGGCCCTGTCGGCATCCTTACAGAGAACGATTCCGACAGAAGGATTCTCGCCTTCTATACGTTCTTCATCATCCAGGACTCGAAGGTAAGCCGCCAATTGTCCGAGATAAGCAGGCTTGAATGAGCCTTTTTTTAGTTCAATGACGACAAGCGATTTGAGAATTCTATTGAAGAAGAGCAAATCCACCCAATGGTCGTGACCAAGTTTGTCATAATGAACTTGATTTCCCATATATGAGAATCCGCGACCGAATGTCATGATGAAGTTCTTTACATTGTGAACAATCTCATTTTCAATGACACGCTCGTCGATGTCCTCATCTCTTTCACCCAATTGCTCGACATTGATATAATCCAGAAGATACTCGTCCTTGAACATCTGAATCGCCTGAAATGCCCGCTTGTAATCCGGAATCGTCATTTCGAAGTTATTCGGCATATTCCCTTGATTATGATATGCATCTTCAGCGATTTTTCTTTCAAGAGCATCATAACTCAGCTGCAAATCTGAGCATAATTGAATATAATACCGACGCTCTTCTAAAGTCTTCGTTTTAGACAGGATCAGGGTGTGATGCGAGAATCCTATGCTAAAAAATGCTACAATAGGGATATCAGCTATTTCTAGCGGTGCCAATGACTTGCATGAATCCAAATTGGCAGATTCATCTGCCGATTTGTTACCCAAATCTAATTTGGCAGACGCATCTGCCAAATTAGTGTCAAGACACTTCCATTCCTCGTAGAACATCCTCATATTACGCAAGTTGCGAGGTGAGAAACCCCTAAGACCTGGAACTTCTGTTGAAAGTTGACGGCTGATTGTATCAATCGCATCTTTCCCCCAGAAACCTGCACGGGAGTTCTGCGATATAAACCGACCGATCCCATAATACAAAGCCAACTGCTCTTGGTTTACACCCTTCAAGGCCTTCGCCTGACTCTGCAGAATAGCGGTTTTGATTTGCTTGACCGCATCATTATACTGTGTCGATAGTTTCTCTTCTCCTTTCATGAGTAGTCCTTTATGGTTATTGTTCATCAAATTTATAAAAAACCGTCGATAACACAAAGGAGCGAATTCCATTTATCTCGCCGTTTATCTCGCCACGTCGGGCGACAGGACACTATTCTTAATTAATAGTCATTGAAGGAAACATAGTCAGATATGTTCTTGAGAATCTACCTGCTTACTGACAGACTCGCATAGTCCTGACAGGGGTTGACTCCAAAAATGACCGGTTTGTCCGTAAAAAGGCAGGTTCTCACGGACAAGTTATTCAAAGTGAGCAACTTATCCGTAAAACCCCCCATTTCTACGGACAAGTTATGACTGATGTAAAAAATGGGCGGCGATCCCGCTCCCGCAAGATAATCATACTGTCGCATCCGCCCCACATTACGAGCGACATCACGAGCGACATCACGAGCGACACCACGGACGACATTACGGACGACATCACGGACGACATTACGGACGACATCACGAGAGACACCACGAGAGACACCACGGACGACATTGATGCCCGAGGGTGCTGAGGGAGCAGTTTCCAGCCCGTCAAAATCGGACGGATGTGGAGTAAAGAATGACGGATTTGGAGTCTCGAATGTTGGCACGGACGCTATACACTGATGCGATACACTGACAAGATACACTGACGCGATACTCGGACGGTTACGCATTTTGGAACAACCTGAATATCATTTATCCCAGCGAATCACTATCAATCAAGCGATTACACCAAACACTCAAAGCCAGGTTACCCTAAAAACATAGGACCTGGCTTTCTTGATTTTACGCAACTATCAGAGCTTCAATCACCTACACGATTTCTCAACTCGCAAGTTGTTCCAAAACCTGTTCAACTGCAAATCTCGTCAATCTTGTCGATGAGGGTCTTGTCCTTCTCCTGTTCTGATGGAGATAGGGCATCAAACGGGACGATATCAGCGTGGATGAAATTGGCTTTGTCTGTCTTTGAGCCCGGAGCATAACCCATTATCAGTTCGGACACCAACCAGCGACGATGTTCCGCCTCATAGACCGGGCGACGGTCCGGCAAAGACAAATCGTAACAGAGACGGCGGAGCGGCATTGCGTTTGCGCAATAGATGCTGGAGAATTTATTTGATTCGGATTGCTTGTACCACGCTTCCTCAACTGTTTTGGACGGGTCATTAGCGTAGGCCTGGTCATAAATGAAGTTCACCCTCTGGCCCAGCATTGACCTTCTCAGAAACAGCGCGTCATCATGCGCTGAAGCAGGCCCGAACACCACGAGATTTCCATACATATTAGTTTCACGAGCCTTGTCAATGAGAGCCACTGACTCCTCTAAGAAAAGCGCTATCGACGGAATATCATACGCTGCGCGAGGAAGATGCAGGACGCGGGCAGAAACCTCCGTATCATTCTTGCCGCAGACTATAATGCGCACATCATTGACAGCATCAGCCAAGACATTGACAATGAAATCCTTAGCTTCAGCAGACTCGACAGCCGCATCGATGAAGTTCCACTTGATGTCCAATATATCGCCGTTGTCCGCATGATGTATCTCGGTCTTGGAATTTAGCGACATATAAGTCCACTCGGACATTGCGAACAAATGCGGGCGGGAAGCAATCAGCATATCTCTGAACGTTTTCATTCCGGTATCAACAAATGAAATCTCAGTTTTTCTGCCGAACTCCGTATAACTCGGATAGTGGCAAATATGCGCAGCGGTGTATGCGGCGGACTGAGCTGCCTTCCCGGTGCCGACAATGATTATATGACACGTTTTGTCTTCGCCTGATTTGATGACAGGAAGAAAATCCGTTCCTACCATCAATTGTTCAGCATAGTATTCATAGTCATTGATAACATCCACAAGCAGCAAGCGACTTTCGCCATTCTGACGATAGTATTGAAAAACCTCCTGCGTAACAGTCTCATTGACACTCAGATAGCAATAAATGTCGTGCGTGGCTGAGGCGCATATTTTCCTAAGCATTTCGAGTGCCTGAAGGCTTTTTGCGTCATGGCCCGGTTCATTGTCTTCTCCGATTATATAAATCATATCCGCATTCGAGGCATTAGTCGAAAGCAAGTCTTCGTACGAATCCCTTAAGCCATTGTAATACACCACTTTGCTATTGGCACCTACCGGATTTGGACTCATCACGACTATGCTGCGGCTGTCATTTTTCAGCGAATCCACAATACGCTGCAGTTTCTTGCCGCTTCCGAGTACAAGTATGTGATGCTGGAAATTATATCTGCGTCTTCCTTCACGTACAGAGGTCCCGATATTCTCAAGGACATTGATAAATGTGCTGACGAGCAATGCGGAAAAGAGAAAGATGCTGAGCAGCGCCATAAAGAGGCCGAACCACTCGTGTCCGCTGTTTGCCCCGAGCATAAAGTTGCCGGGGTCGAGGAATATGGCCAATGTCTCTCTCCATCCAAAGGCTGCATTTCCACGAACCAAAGCGTAAATCAATGCTCCGCCCAATGCGATGGCCGATATAACCATCAGCCATATCAGCTGGGTGCCCTTACCGGACGCCACCAACTTGTCAAATTTCCGTTTCAGCATAAGTTCAAATGGGTATTTGATTGAAAACCAATGGGAACAAAGATAATGTATTTTTGGGTATAGTTATAGATTGTCATTTAATGTTTTTAATCTGAGCGAATCAGAGACCAATTCATTCCCACAGCAGCTTCGCGCCAGCCGAATATTGCATCTCGCTCTCATTGCACTTTGCAGAATATCTGATAACTGTGCAGCAGTGATTTTATTTACTTGTCACCGGAAGTCCCAAGCAATGAAGAATCATATAGATTGAGATGCTGTAAGTATTCTGTGCGGATGTGATCATAATGTACATTTGTGAGTTCAAGAAATGGTTTTCCAAAGACAGTGACAAGAGAATCTCGGACTCCAAGTATAGGCCCGTAGTCATCTTTCAGGAGATCTTCAAGTTGAATCAGGAAATGGAGTTTCATTGTGTCTATGTTCTCGAATCTGCAGAAGGACTTCCCATATGAAATTACAAAACTATCTTGGAAGGCTTTTAGCTCAGGGGTAATGACCTCCGCGTCTTTGAAATATACATAGAGTCTTTGAGGATTTCGTCCAGCGCAAAATTCTGAATATGCGGTGTCGAACTCGCATTTTGTGTATTCACCGAATTTTGTCCAAAACAAAACCACGCACAACTTGCAGGATTTCAACTCTCTGTTATATTCCGCCTGTTTATGCAACAAGCCCATCGAGGCATCAAGATATTCCCATTTTACTGCTTCAAGTTCCAAGTCTCTCAGTTTTAGAATACGGTTAAGACTGAGCATTAGATTGGAAAAATGCAAACGCTCGAGTTTAAGCTCGTCAGATGAAGCAATGAATACTTTGATGGTTTTCATGTTTTGGTGTGTTGTATAAATAATCTAAAACAACATATAGTGCTTTTTTTCGTTGAAATCGAATTTGTAATATCATTTATTTTGCTGCAAGACCGCAAGATGATTCAGAGCATAAGCGACATCGTTCTCGTATGCATCCGGATTTCTTTCAGCCAAGCGACGATAGATTCTCAAAGCTTCGGTGCATTCTTCTTCCGCCAAGTCGAATCTCTGAGTATCTGAATGTAAGTTTGCAAGATTATACAGTGTATCAGCGACATCATTCTCGTATGCATCCGGATTCCTTTCAGCCATACGACGACGTATTTCCAAAGCCTCAACGTATTCTTCTTCCGCCAAGTCGAATCTCTGGAAATCTGCATGCAAAACTGCTATATTATTCAGTGCATTAGCAAACTTGCCTTCGTATGCATCCGGATTCCTTTCAGTCATACGACGATATATTTCCAAAGCCTCAACGTATTCTTCTTCCGCCAAGTCGAATCTCTGAGTATCTGAATGTAAGACTGCAAGATTGTTCAGAGTATCAGCGACTTCGTTCTCGTATGCATCCGGATTCCTTTCAGCCAAACGGCGACGTATTTCCAAAGCCTCGGTGTATTCTTCTTCCGCCAAATCGAATCTCTGAGTATCTGAATGTAAGACTGCAAGAATGTTCAATGCAACAGCAAGCTTGAATTCAGATATTTCCGTCTTGTCAGCAGCAAGATTCCTATAAATTAACAGTGCTTCATCAAAGAGCGTTCCTGCCAAATGATATTGATTGCTTTCGGATATAAATAACATATACTCTACAATCAAATCAGCAAATCTCTCCTCTGATATGTGATTGCGTGCCACATTGATTGCCTTCTCGTAAACTTCAATGACTTTACCAACCCATCCCTTCTCCATTTCGTTTCGTAGAGTTTTGATTTTCAACCGGTACTCATCAATATTGGATTCAAGGGCAGCAATGGAGTCTGCTTCAAGTTCTCGCGCCGTATCAATGCGTGCGGCATTGGCTTCAGCATCGCGATTAATTTCATCCAGGTTGAGGATAGCGTTTGCTCCTTTGTTATCACCGTTCTCAAATAGGCGCATAGCTTCTGCAATGCGACCAGATGAGACAGTAGATGAAAGTTTGGTAATGAGTTTTGCTGTATTTAGAAGGCTACCCTCCATTGCTTTGCGGCGTTCTTGTAGCTCAAAAAGTTCTTGTCTAAAGTCTGTGTCATCGGGATATTTCAGCACTCTGTTACTGGTGGATTCGATTTGCTTGAGCAGATGCAAGTACTCTGGGTTGTTACCTGCAAAAGGGATGTTTCTCAACTCCACAAACGATTCTCCATCAATCACGACACGAGACTCTTTCACTTCAAGCAAAGAATCCGATAGTGTATTTTGATAAGCCTCGAATTGAAGGAGAAAATTGAGCTTCATTGTATCAACATTCTCGAATTGGCAGAAGAAATGTCCGTAAGAAGTAGCAAAACTTTCCTTGAAAGACTTGAGTTCAGGAGTAATGTCATCTGCATCTTTGAAATACACATACACCTTCTTGGGATTATTCCCGCTACATAGTTTGGCATAGGCAGAGTCAAGGTCTTCCTTTACATTGTCTTCAAAATTGTTCCAATACAAAACCATGCACATCTCACAGGACTGCAATATCATACTGTGGGAATTGTTTGTCTTGTTCTCATCAGAAAATTTTTTGAGTCTCTCCACATCATTAGGCTCAAGTTCAATCTCCATTCCGCGATGCTTGAGTATGCGGTTTAAATGAACTATCATGTCGGCAATTTCTAACCGTTCAAGTTCAAGTTCATTAGATAAGGCGACAAATACTTTGATGGTTTTCATATTGATAAAGTTGAGTTTAACGTTTTCAATCTGAGCGAATGGGTATTTGATTGAAAACCAATGGAAACAAAGATAATGGTTTTAGGGATAAGAAAAAATCCCGGCAGGAGTTAAACCTGTCGGGATTCGTTATTGATAGGACAAAAACTTAGTTTTTGTTCTCTTTTCTGTCTCCACGGCCTCTGCCACCACGACGAGGACCACGGTCTCCACGGGACTGGCGACCCTGTCCCTGAGGCTGAGCGGATGCTGAAGCGAGGCCTGCGTTAGGTGAAAGATCTTTCTTTCCGTAAACCTCACCGTTGCAAATCCATACCTTGATGCCGAGAGCACCAACCTTGGTGTGAGCTACTGCGAGAGCATAGTCGATATCAGCACGGAATGTGTGGAGCGGTGTACGACCTTCCTTGAACATTTCGCTTCTTGCCATCTCGGCGCCGCCTACACGGCCGCTGATCTGAACCTTGATACCTTCAGCACCTACACGCATTGCGGTAGAAACTGCAAGCTTGATAGCTCTTCTGTATGAAACACGGCCCTCAATCTGACGAGCGATGCTGTCTGCAACGATGCTCGCGTCAACTTCCGGTCTTCTGACTTCGAAGATGTTGATCTGAACCTCTTTGCTTGTGACTTTCTTAAGTTCCTCCTTAAGTTTGTCCACTGCACTGCCGCCCTTGCCGATGATGACACCTGGTCTTGCAGCCTGGATCGTCACTGTGATAAGTTTGAGAGTTCTCTCAATGACAATCTTGGAAATGCTTGCATTGGCAAGACGATTTACGAGGTACTTGCGGATCTTGTAGTCTTCCGCGATTTTCTCAGCGTAATTATCACCACACCAGTTAGAGACCCAACCACGGGTGATACCGATTCTGTTGCTGATAGGATTAGTTTTCTGTCCCATATTATTTATTGTCCTCCACTGTTGATGGTTTCTTTACGTCAAGGATAATAGTAACGTGGTTGGAACGCTTGCGGATTCTGCCGGCTCTACCCTGAGGGCAAGGACGGATTCTCTTGAGTGTACGACCTTCATCGACCATGATAGTCTTGACGATGACGTTACCGTTGTCCAATTCTTTAGCTTTGTCCTGGTTTTTGGCCTCCCAGTTAGCGATTGCACTGCGAAGGAGAGTCTCAAGAACCTTTGAAGGAGCCTTCTTGGAGAACTTGAGCAGATCCAGAGCGTGGTTAACTTCCACACCTCTTACAGTGTCTGCAACGAGACGCATCTTACGAGGGGATGACGGAACGTCATTTGCCTTCGCAATAGCAGTCTGGCGCTTAATCTCTTTCAGTCTTTCGGCCATTTCTCTTTTACGTTTTCCCATAATTTCTGATCAATTAAGCGATTTTACTTATTGTTACCTGAATGGCCTCTGAAAGTCCTAGTTGGAGCGAACTCTCCAAGCTTGTGGCCTACCATATTCTCGGTTACATATACAGGAATGAACTTATTCCCGTTATGAACGGCGATAGTATGACCTACGAAGTCAGGAGAGATCATGCTTGCGCGTGACCAGGTCTTCACGACCTCTTTCTTCTTGCCGCCTTCATTCATAGCAAGAATTCTTTTTTCCAGAGCTTCCTGGATATATGGACCTTTTCTTAATGAACGACTCATAATCTCTTAAGTTTAATTCCTGTTATTTCTTTCTTCTTTCAATGATGAACTTGTTTGAAGTAGCCTTAGGATTACGTGTCTTGTAGCCCTTTGCAGGAAGTCCCTTACGAGATCTCGGATGACCTCCGGAAGCACGACCTTCACCACCACCCATCGGGTGATCAACCGGGTTCATAACAACACCACGGTTGTGTGGACGTCTGCCGAGCCATCTGCTGCGACCAGCTTTACCATAAGACTCCAAATTGTGTTCTGGATTCGATACGACACCTACTGTAGCACGGCAGGATACGAGAACCATTCTTGTCTCACCTGAAGGCAGACGAAGAATAACGTGGTTTCCTTCACGAGCTGCAATCTGAGCGTAAGTACCTGCAGAGCGTGCCATTGCACCACCCTGGCCAGGACGGAGCTCGATGTTGTGTACGAGTGTACCGACTGGAATTTCCCCAAGAGGGAGAGCGTTACCAAGCTCAGGAGCAACGCCTGAACCTGACTCGATGACCTGACCTACTTTAAGTCCGTTAGGAGCAATGATGTATCTCTTCTCATTGTCCTCGTACTGTACAAGCGCGATACGTGCGCTACGGTTCGGGTCATATTCTATAGTGAGGACAGTTGCCTTGCACTCATCTTTAGCACGATGGAAGTCGATGATACGGTACATTCTCTTGTGTCCGCCACCGAGGTAACGCATGGTCATCTGACCTGTATTGTTACGTCCGCCTGTGCTCTTAAGAGGTTCCAGCAATGATTTCTGCGGCTTCTTGGCGGTGATATCGTCAAAAGCGCTGATTACTTTGTTCCTTTGACCAGGAGTAACCGGTTTAAATTTTCTTGTTGCCATTGCCTTATCCCTTAAATATTACTATAGAAATCAATCTTATCTTCTCCGGCAAGAGTAACGTATGCTTTCTTGAAGTGATTCATACGGCCTCTAAGCATGCCGGCCTTTGTATAACGGGATTTTCTTTTCCCGTGGTAATTCAATGTATTGACAGCAGCGACTGAAACATTGTACATCTGCTCTACGGCAGCCTTGATTTCAATCTTGTTTGCATCACGGTCAACAATGAATCCATAACGGTTCAACTTTTCGCCCTGAGCCGTCAACTTTTCTGTTACAATTGGCTTAATGATAATTCCCATCTCTCAATCTTTTTAGCGTGCAACTCTTGAGGCGAGGATATCCTGAACACCATCAACAAGCACCATAGAGTGTGCGTTCATGACAGTGTAGGTGTTGATCTCATTGACAGAGATAACTTTTACCTGCTCGAGGTTACGTGATGAAAGGTAAATATTGGCAGAGTAGTCAGGAAGAACGAAAAGCACTTTCCTGTCGCCTGCCTTGATGGCTGAAAGAATGTTCAAGAACTCTTTTGTCTTAGGTGCCTCCATTTCGAATGGTTCTACCATGACAATCTTGTTCTCTTTTGCCTTGTAAGAAAGAGCAGAGAATCTTGCGAGTTGTTTGAGCTTCTTGTTGAGCTTCATATCGTAGCAGCGTGGCTTAGGACCGTGTGCACGACCACCACCTACATAGATATTTGATTTCAATGATCCGTGACGAGCTCCACCGCCACCTTTCTGACGACCCTGTTTCTTGGTGCTGTAAGAAATCTCGCTTCTGTCTTTGGTTCTTGCGGTACCCTGACGCTGGTGAGCGAGATACTGAAGAACATCGAGGTAGATAGCGTGATCATTCGGTGCAACGCCGAAAACTTTCTCGTCGAGGACAACCTTCTTTCCGGACTCAGATCCGTCAATCTTCAAAACTGACAATTCCATAATTAATCCTCCAACATTACATATGAACCTTTAGCTCCAGGTACAGAGCCTTTCACTACGAGAAGGTTGTTCTCAGGGATAACTTTGACAACCTGAAGGTTGAACACCTTCACTCTCTCATTTCCCATGTGGCCTGCCATTCTCATTCCCGGGAATACGCGTGATGGCCAAGAAGATGCACCCATAGAACCAGGATGACGAAGTCTGTTGTGCTGACCGTGGGTAGCACCGCCTACACCGGCAAAGCCGTGGCGTTTAACGACTCCCTGGAATCCTTTACCTTTGGAAGTACCGATAACGTCCACATACTCGACGCCTTCGAAAATGTCAGCGACGGTGAGGACATCACCTAATTTAAGCTCTCCTTTGAAATCTGCTGCAAATTCAGCAAGTTTACGGTGAGGAGTGGTTCCTGCCTTTGCAAAATGCCCTTTGAGAGGGGCGCTGGCGTGTTTCTCTGTGGTTTCGTCATAGGCGAGCTGTACGGCGGCATAACCATCTTTTTCTACCGTACGGAGCTGCGTAACAACACACGGACCAGCCTCAATAACGGTGCATGGAATATTTTTTCCATCAGCACCGAAAACGGAAGTCATTCCGATTTTTTTTCCAATTAATCCAGGCATTGGTTTGATAATTAATTGTTTGTTAATACTTTATCGTATCTCCGCATATTTTGCGGGCTGCAAATGTACGAATAATTTTCTAATTTTCAATAACTTCCAAGAAAATTTTGTCGGGCCTACCTGTACTTGTCGTATCCCGGCATCCTGGTGCTGTTCACCAGTTCCTTGTACTGTTTGTCGTCGCGCGGGCATATCAGCAGGACGTCCTCGGTATCCACCACGATACAGTCCTCCAGTCCCCTTAGAATCAGAAGTTTCTCCTTGTCTTTTGTCAATATTATGTTTCTCTTGTCGTTCTGGAGAATCACTTTGGACGTGTTTGCGATATTGCCGTCGCTGTCTTTATTGCTGATGCTCGAGTAAAAATTCTCCCAGCTGTCGATGTCCGACCAGCCGAAATGCACAGGATAGAGCCAAGCGCGGTCGGTCTTTTCCATCACTCCATAGTCAATGGACAGTTTCACGCAATCCGTATAAGCCCTCTCGATAAAGACTTTCTCCGCAGAGCTGCCGAGAGCGCCTTCCCATCCGTCGAACAATCTGGTGATTTCCGGGATATACTTCTCCATTTCTTCCCTTATGACGCCTGCCTGCCATACGAAAATACCTGAATTCCAGAAGAACTCACCGCTGCGGTAGAACACCTCGGCTATCTGGGCATCAGGCTTTTCCGTGAACGTCTTCACTTTTACCGGTTCCAGGCTGTTGCAGGCATCTTTTCCGCCGACGACCTGTATATAGCCATATTCCGTATCCGGACGGCTCGGCTTGATTCCCAATGTCATCAGCACCGGGTTCTTCTCCGCATAGTCCAGGGCATTGGTCAATGTCTCCTTGAACAGTTTCTCGTCATTGATCACAAGGTCCGCAGGAGTCACGGCGACGACGGCATGCGGGTTCCTCTTGAGCAGATGATATGTGGAATAGGCAACGCAAGGTGCCGTGCGTCTCGCATAAGGTTCCAGAAGCAGGTTCTCTTCCGGAAGTTCCGGAATCTGTTCCTTTATGATGTCTTTGAACTTCGCAAGGGTTATGACAATGATGTTTTCCGCAGGGACTACGCCCGTGCATCTGTCATAAGCCATTCTTACCAATGATTTGCCGGTTCCGGAGATGTCCATAAAATGTCCGGGCATTCCTTCTCTGCTGATAGGCCAGAAGCGGTTCAGATGCCCGCCGGCCATGATTACGCAATATTGATTATTCTTCATATATTATGAAAGTCGTGTGTGTTAGTGTCATCAATAATATATCGGCACGAATGCGGACGGGAAATAGTTGATTTCCACATTGTCACCATCATACGTCACAGCAGCCACATCGAACAGCACTTCGAGGTCATTGCCCAATACAGGCGACTTCTTCGACAGATATCTGCGTGCCGCTGAAGCGATATGCTGCTGTTTCGCTGCCGTTACAGCATCCTGAGGCTCACCCTGCACAGGTGCCACACGGCTCTTGACCTCTACAAAATGTATTCCATCCGGGGCCAATGTCACAATGTCGATTTCCAGGTGCCCGCTTCTCCAGTTCCTGTCCAATATCGTGTGTCCGCGTTCTATCAGAAACTGACAGACATCGTCCTCTCCGTGTTTTCCAAGCGCTCCTCTTCCCCTCATATATAATATATGTATATCAATGTCATTTGTCGAAGGTGACCACCGTCACACCTGCTCCGCCGAGCTGCACGCTCTCATCATTGACAGAAACCACTCCCGGAGTCGCTCTGAGGAACTTCTGGATTTCCTCTCTCAGTGCTCCCGTTCCTTTTCCGTGGATAATGCGGACCGAATGGACGCTGAGCATGATGGCATCGTCTATATAACGCATCACGTTTTCCAGCGCCTCGCCCACTCTCTGGCCCCGCACGTCGAGTTCCATCTTGAAGTTCAGTTTCCTTTCCGAGAGCGAACTGTCTATCGCCGACGTGGACTGAACCGGCTTCGGGGCAGCTTTCACCGCTTCTTTATATTCGTTGGAGGTAATCCGCTCCACCTTGTCAAGCGGCATCTTGCTCTTGATGCTGCCTATGATGACTGTAACCGCCTTGTTGGAAACGCTGGACACTTCGCCCACCATCCCATTGGCCTTCACCCTCACTTTCTCGCCGATCTGGACAGGTCCGCTGCGGAAAGCATTGATCTTCCTCTCCTTCTCGGCAGCCTCTTCCATCTTCTTCTGCTCCTCGCTTCCGGCACGTCCCGCCTTGCGCATCTGCTGACGTTTCTGCCGCTCGCTCACCTGACGGATTTTCCCTTCCAGGTAGCTGTCACGGTCCTTCTTGTCCTGTTCCTTCTTCACCGCCAGGGCATTGACAAAATCCTGGAGATTCTCCCTGGCCTTTATCGTCTCAGCCTTCTCAGCCTGCTTCTCGCGGATAGTGCGGATGGTCTTTTCCACCTGGCGGTTTGCGCCTTTCACGATGTCCTCCGCCTCTTTTTTCGCCTCGTCGATAATTTCCTTCCTCATCTTGCGGATATCCTCGAGCTCCTTCTGATACTTGTCGGTAATGCTTTCGAGGGTCTTGTCCGTGTTCCTGATTTTCTGGATTTTCTCGTCGAGGACTCGTCTGTTGCGGGCGATTTTCCGCAGGTTCCGTTCAATGCCGACAAACTCTTCGCCTGCACGGTCTTCCGCGTCCTTGATTATCGCCTCGGGAAGGCCCATTTTCCTCGCCAGCTCGAATGCGAAAGAGTTGCCGGGCAGTCCCATTTCGAGTTTGAAGAGCGGGGCAATGTTCTTGGCGTCGAACTGCATGGCGCCGTTCAGCACGCCGGTATCCGCGCCTGACGCATACAGTTTCAGGTTCGTGTAATGTGTCGTGATGACGCCATATACGCCTCTTTTGTCGAACTCGCTGAGGATGGCTTCCGCTATGGCTCCACCTGCCGCCGGTTCTGTTCCCGAGCCGAATTCATCGATAAGGACCAATGTTTTCGAGTCGGCACGGCTGAGCATATCTTTCATTGAAGCAAGGAACGAACTATATGTACTGAGGTCATTGTCAATGGATTGTCCGTCTCCGATATCCGCCATGATCCTGTCATAGACCATCATTTCGGAGGTCTCGGATGTAGGGATGAGCATGCCCCATTGGAACATATACTGAAGGAGTCCGACTGTCTTAAGGCAGACCGACTTGCCGCCTGCATTCGGTCCTGAAATCAGCAGAAGGTGTTTCTGCGGGGTCAATTTCACTGTCAATGGGACAATTTCCTTGCCTTCTTTCTTCAGGGATCGCTCCAGCAGAGGGTGTCTTGCCTTGCGCAAATCCATCTCACTCTCCTGCGATATTATCGGCATACCGGCCACGAAGTCAAGTGCCGTCTGGGCCTTGGCTATAAGGAAGTCGAGTTCTCCCACGCATCTGGCGCCGTCCAGCAGATCGGGCACGAACGGCCTTACCCAGTCGCTGAATTCATATAGGATACGTGCTATCTCACGGGTTTCCGCGAAATGCAGTTCGCTTATTTCATTGGATATTTCCACTATCTCGGCCGGCTCGATGAATGTAGTCTTGCCGGAAGAGGACTCGTCATAGACGAAGCCTTGTATCTTTCGCTTGTTGGCGGAATTGACCGGGATGAGCATCTTGCCGTCTCGCATCACGACTGAGGCGTCGCTGTCCACAAGTCCCTCACTCTGAGCCTTTTTCAGAATCATGCCGATTCTCTTGGATATGGCGCCTTCCTTGTCTTTCAGTTTCCGGCGGATGTCGTACAACTCGTCCGAGGCAGTGTCTTTCACGTTGCCGAACTTGTCCAGGATAGTGTCAATGCGGTGCTGCACGTCCGGAAACAGTACAATGCCGCTCACCATCTTCTTCAGATACGGGTAAACTCCGTCCTTGATATTGGAAAAGAATATGGAAATTTTCCGGAGGGTCTCCAGCATTGTCCTGAGTTTGCCGAGGGAGACAAGGTCAATGTTGGCTCCTTCATTGGTAAGCATCTCGAGGAAGCCGACGCAGTCGATGTAGCCGTTGGACGGGAAGGACTCCTCGAACATGACGATGAGCCGCATCTCGTCGGTAAGCTGAAGCCTCCTGCGTATTTCCTTCGCGTTCGTGGAGAACTCTTCTTCCGATGTCCTTGTCGTGGCATATTCAGTGCTGCACCTGTCAGATATTATCTTCCTGACCCTATCGAACCCTAATATCGCTTCTATTCTCTCGTCTCTCATACTCTAATTCTAACCCTTTGCAGGACCCTCCTGTTTCTCCTGTCCTGAAGACAATGCGTTTCCAAGTTTGAGCTTCAGCTCATTGATATTGCTTATTTCCGTCAATTTTCCTCCGTGTCCGAATGATATTTCGCCGGTCTCTTCCGACACCACAATCACGTCAGCGTCAGTTTCTTCGGTTATGCCGATGGCGGCCTTGTGCCTCATTCCGTAGCGGGCCGGAATATCTGTGCGCTCTGTTATCGGCAGGGTGCATCTCGCGGCTAAAATATGATAATTGTCAATGATTACCGCGCCGTCGTGAAGCGGCGAGTTCTTGAAGAACAGGTTCATTATCAATCTTCTGTTGATGATGGCGTCGATCCTGTCGCCTGTTTCAATGACGTAGTCCAGACTGTTGTGGTGGGGTATCACTATCAATGCCCCTGTTTTCTGCTCCGACATTGTCCTGCACGCCTCGGTGATTTCTTTTACGGACACATTGTCCATCGCCTTGTCCTCATTTCCGAGGAAGCGGTTGATGAATTTCCTGGTCTTCACGCCGATTTTGGAGCCGCTGCCGAAGCGCATGAGAAAATGCCTGATTTCCGGCTGGAAGATCACGATTACGGCCAGGACTCCGACGTCGATGAATGTGCCGAGAAGGGCGCTGACCAATTTCATTTTCAATGCATCGGCTATGACTCTAAGGACATAAATGGATATCACGGCAATGAAGATGTTCATGGCCGCGGAGTCCCGTATCCACCTGAATATAAAATAGATGAGCAGGGCGACCAACAGGACGTCCAACATATCTGTCACGTGGAATTTCAAAAATCCGAATATTTCCAGAAACGAGCTCATAAATTTTATCCATCTATTTCGAGAGGTTCCATGCTACTCAAGAGGACTCAGTCGTCACTGTCTCGCGATTTCTGCTGTCTCTCGATATCTGCTGTCTCTCGATTCTCTACGGCCTCGCGGTCTTCGTCAGGCGCCATATCTCCATTTTCATCAGTCGCCCTCCCGAAAGTCTCCCGAGAGGCTTTTCTCTTCTCTCCTAGTCAGTATCCTCTCGAAAGTATCCCGAAAGTCTTTCCTCTCCGATTCAGCGTCCTCCCGAAAGTTTCCCGACTACGCCACCTGAAATCTCGCGATTCCCATTTGGCACAAAAGTAATAAAAATTCTCGACTTATCTCCTTATCTCCCACCAACCAGGCCGTTCGCCGTTTCTCCTACACTCTCCTATTCCACAAAGCCAGTCCTTCCTATTTCCAAAGCCAGTCTTTCCTATTCCCCAAAACCAGTCTTTCACCAACCACGCCACCAGACAGAATCCGCTCCTCTCGTTCATCAATCTCCCTGCACGTTTATCCTCATCTCACCCTGTCTTACAACAACACTCATCAGCCCAGTTCATTACCAACCATGCCACCAGACAGAATCCACTCCTCTCGTTCATCAATCGCCTTCCACGTTCTATCCTCATCTCACCCTGTCTTACAACAACACTCATCAGTCCAGTTCATCTCTTCCTACAATTACCAAGTTCGCTTTCCCGACAGTTCCCTGCACTGTTCTCCTTCAGTCTGGCAATTTAGAACTCGCGCGCATGGAATTGCACGGAATTTGAAGCGGTCAGCACCTATGTAACCCTCAAAAAATAACCTGCATCATCTTAAGGAATCTTTTCGGTCTATATCTTTTTTCT
>OHJN01000548.1_pt1 | contig 19907 bp, 11 predicted proteins | sample 1568531 | NCBI WGS metagenome assembly OHJN01 (sample SAMEA3879594, study PRJEB24766) | human gut metagenome | biome: human-associated habitat; feature: feces | place: USA | collected 1985/1987
ATATCATTTCTCCTAATGAACAGAAAGTGATCACTCCGGATTATATTATTTCCGTTGTTGCAGAACATTATCACGTAACGGTTACAGAACTCTGCGGTAATAAGCGAAGCTCCAAAATCGTTATGCCAAGACAGATCGCCATGTACCTCTGTCGCGAGATTCTTGATACTTCACTGAAGACCATCGGCAAAAATCTTGGAAACAGAGATCATACAACTGTTATGCACGGAATCGAAAAAATTGAAAACGAATTAAAGACAAATGAGAACCTCAAAAATTCCATTGACATCTTAAAGAAAAAAATTAATCCACAGGGATGAGGATAACTGACTGTATAACATGTGTATAAGATGTTGATTGAATGTGTATAAGTGTGTATAACTTTTCGCCGCTTTTTGGGCGCTTCGGTTATACACAAGTTATACACATACTTTAAGCACACCTTTACACGAAGTTATCCATATCCGAACTCCTTGAAAAATCAACCTTCAATGGAGTTTTTCACATATTCACATCCCCTACGGCGGCGACGACGGATTCCTTTTATATATTTATCTATAAAAAACCACATCACCCAAGAAAGGAAGTTATACACATTATGAAAATCATTTGCCAGAAAATCAACTTGCTCAAAAGTGTAAACATCTCACTGAAAGCAGTTCCCTCTAAAACAACAATGCCAATTCTGGAATGTATTCTAATTGATGCTACTACAAACCAGATCAAATTTACTACTAATGATATGGAACTCGGTATAGAAACAATTGTTGATGGAACCATTGAAGAAAAAGGAATCATTGCGCTGGATGCAAAGATTTTCTATGAAATCATTCGTCGACTGCCAGACAATACGGTAACTATTAAAACAGATGAGAAACTTACTGCCACCATTACCTGTGAGAAAGCAAAATTCACGATACCTGGTAAATCCGGAGAAGATTTTGCATATCTCCCACTGATTGAGAAAGAAGAAAGTCTTACTATCTCTCAATTCACATTAAAAGAGATGATTAGACAGACTATTTTCTCAATTGCCTCCAATGAAACCAATAAGCTGATGACCGGTGAACTTTTTGAAATCAAAAATAACTACCTGAAAATAGTATCTCTCGATGGACATCGTATTGCGATCAGACGTATGGAACTGAAAAAAGATTATGCTGACCGCAAAGTGGTGGTACCTGGCAAAACACTTAATGAGATCAGTAAGATTTTATCCGGTGAAATTGATGATATTGTAAATATTTATTTCTCAAAAAATCATATTTTATTTGAGTTTGACCAGACTATTGTTGTTTCCAGATTAATCGATGGAGAATATTTCCGTATTGATCAGATGCTTTCCAGCGATTACGAAACCAAAATTAAAATTAATAAAAAAGAATTTCTGGACTGTATCGACAGAGCCACTCTGTTGGTAAGAGAGGGAGAAAAGAAACCGATCATTATTGAAATTACAGATAATTCTATGGAATTACGTATTGATTCTGCAATGGGTTCCATGAATGAAAATATTGATATTGATAAAGAAGGCAAAGATATCCTTATTGGCTTTAATCCAAGATTTCTGATCGATGCACTCAAAGTAATCGATGATGAAACAATCAGTATCTACCTCGTAAATCCAAAAGCACCATGTTTTATCAGGGATGACGAGGAAAATTACACATATTTGATTCTGCCTGTAAATATCAACCAGAATCAGGCAAGATAGGGAGTAAATGAAAATGGAAGAAATTAAAATCAGAGATGAATTTATAAAACTGGGGCAGTTACTGAAACTTGCAGATATGGTTCAGGACGGGGTTGAAGCGAAATATGTAATCACTGACGGACTGGTAAAAGTAAACGGAGAGGTAGATGACCGTCGTGGCCGAAAGGTTTATGAAGGTGACATCGTTTCTTATGATGGAAAAGAAATTAAAGTGATCAGGTGAATAAATGTATATTGAATCTGTTCAGTTAAAAAATTTCAGAAATTATGATTCTCTGGAACTCGATCTGGCACAGGGGACGAATATATTTTACGGCAATAACGCTCAGGGCAAGACCAATATCCTGGAGGCACTTTATCTTTGCGGAACTACAAAATCGCATAAAGGAAGCAGAGATAAGGATATGATTCAGTTTGGAAAGGATGAATCTCATATCAGGATGATGGTAAAAAGAGATGAGCTTTCCTACAGGATTGATATGCATCTTAAAAAGAATAAAGCAAAAGGCGTTGCGATCAATGGTCTTCCTATCCGGAAGGCCAGTGAGCTTTTCGGAGTAGTTAATCTGGTGTTTTTTTCTCCTGAGGATCTGAATATTATAAAAAATGGTCCGGGTGAGAGAAGGAGATTTCTTGATCTGGAACTGTGCCAGTTAGATAAAATATATCTTACAGATCTGGCTTCATATAACCATATTGTAAATCAGAGAAATAAATTGCTGAAGGATCTCAGTGTTCAGCCTTCACTTAAAGATACACTGGATATCTGGGATATACAGATGGCTGAATATGGACGGAAGATTATTGACAAGCGCAGTGAATTTATTAAAGAACTAAATGAAACGGTTCGAAAAATACATGGTAATCTTACAGGGGGATTGGAAGAACTGAACGTTATTTATGAACCGGACTGTACAGCAGAGAAACTGGAAAGTACCATTTGTGCCAACAGAGAAAGAGATATGAGGATGAGACTGACATCCGCAGGCCCACACAGAGATGACCTGTGTGTAATGGCAAATGGGATTGATATCAGGAAATACGGTTCTCAGGGACAGCAGAGGACAGCGGCACTTTCACTTAAATTATCAGAAATATATATAGTAAAGAGAAAAATAAAAGACACACCGGTTCTGCTTTTGGATGATGTTCTGTCCGAGCTGGACAGCAGCAGGCAGAATTATCTTCTGGACAGTATCAGTGATATCCAGACATTGATAACATGTACAGGGCTGGATGATTTTATCAGTCATCAGTTTCAGATAAATAAGGTATTTCAGGTAGTTCAGGGAACAGTATCACAGCCTGTGTAAGAAGAAACAATCTTTTGACAAGGGTACGGGCTTATGATACACTGAGCGTAATTATGGAAAGTTGGTGAATGCATTGGATAAAGAAGAATTTCGGATAAAACTTGAAGAGATTAATAAGCTGGTTCAGGACAAAGATTATAAAGGTGCCATGAACATTGTAGACAGCATAGACTGGAGACGCGTCAAAAATGTCCGCACCTTATGTGTTGTCGGTGAAATATATGCAGCAAACGGAAGATATGAGGACAGTAAGGAGATTTTCCTTCTTGCATATCATAAGGCATCTATTGGAAAAAATATTCTTTACCGTCTGATTGAGATCTCTCTGCGAATGGATGATATCAATGAAGCAGAAGAATTTTTTGAAGAGTATAAGCAGGTGGCTTCGAATGACAGTACACAATATATTCTGCAGTACAAGATTGCAAGGGCAAAAAATTCTTCATTAAATGAGCAGATCAGAATCCTGGAAGAGTATAAAGAACAGGAATTTACAGAGAAATGGTCATATGAACTGGCAGCCCTGTATTACAAAGCTGGAGAAAAACAGAAATGTCTGGATTTATGCAATGAAATCATTCTCTGGTTCAGTGAAGGCAAATATGTATATAAAGCAATGGAATTGAAGATGCAGTATAAGCCACTGACACCTTCGCAGCAGGAAAAGTATAATCGCAGATTTGAAAAAAATGGCGGTGAGACGGAAGAGATTCCGGATCTTGAGACGTATGTTGCAGAAAATGAAGAGCCGGAAGATCATTTGGATGAAGCAGCAACGGAGCATTCAGAGGCTGTTTCAGAAGAGCCGGTTGAGGATATTCCTGAGAGTATTGGACAGCAGGATACAGGAAAAGAAGAAAGTTCAGAGAAACCAGTCCGTAAGCCGGAAAAGAAAAAGATCGGTGATACAATGCGGCTGGATGAGGCATTGGAGCAGTTACTGCATCGCAAGCCGGAAGTATCTGCGGCAGAGGATGAAGAGCCGGATATTTCTGATCTTGAGAGTGCGATCGGTGATATTGAGTCGGTCGTGGATCTTGATATGGTAAATCAGATTTCACAGGAAAAGCATACAGGTGATGTGCCAATCGGAATGAAGGAACTTATTCCTGGAGAAGTATCAGAAGAAGCGGCAGATAAGACAGAGCGGATCCCTGTAGAAATCACAACAGATATTACGGAAGATGACGCAGAAGAGCTGGATCTTGAAGATCTGGTGGCAGAAGAGCTGCCGGAAGAAGTTGAAGAGGCAGAGCCGGTTGAAGAAGAGGCGGAAGAAGTCGAAGAGGCAGAACCGGTTGAAGAAGAGGCAGAAGAAGTCGAAGAGGCAGAGCCGATTGAAGAAACACAGACAGGGACAATAGAAGAAGAACTGCAAAAAATTGCTGATGCAGAACCGGCTGAACCGGAAGAAGAGATCTTCGATATGGAAGAAGCGGAAGACTTCCTGGAGGATTCACCTGCTGAGGATTGGGAAGATGATACAGAATCCTTTGAAGAAGCGGATGCAGAGGAGCTGAGTTTTGAAGAGATTTTATCTGACTGGGATTCGGAAGAAGCAGAGGCGTTGCTTGAGGATGCCGAGGAAGAAGTATATGATGAGTCGGTAGAAGAAACGTACGAGGAAGAACCGGACGAAGACGAAGCAGAAGATATATTAGAAGATGCCGAAGAAGAGCCGATTGAAGAATCAGCAGAAGATGTCGTTGAGGCGGATACTGAGGAAATATACGAAGAAGAGCCGGAAGACGAGGTTACGGAAGATACTCCAATCCTGTCTCCTGATATTCAGCGGCTGATTGATGAAATTGAAGGTGCAGTTCCGGCAGAGGAGTCTTTGCCAGAAGAAAAAGAGATAGAAAAAGCACCGGAAGAACCGCATGAAAATATGGGAGAAGTGACAGAATCTCTCCGTTTAGATGATCTGCCGGAGGAAGACGAAGATTTATTTGAAGATGAAGACTTCTTAGAGTCAGAGGATGAAGAGGATGAGTACGAGTCCTATGAAGACGACGATTCAGAAGAAGATGAGTATGAATCTTACGAAGACGACGATTCAGAAGATGAATATACATCCTATGATGAAGATGAGTATGAAGATGAAATCTATGATGACGAATATGAAGATGACGATGAAGCTTATTATGAAGAATCGGATGATGATGAGTTAGCAGATGATGAGGAATTCTACTATGAAGACGAAGAAGAACCGGACGAAGAACCGGACGAGGAAGATGCACCTGATTTTGAAGATGAATTCAAGGTAGATCCGAAGCACAGTGAAGAGCCGGATGATCGGGAGATTCCGGACGAAGATGATGGAATTGATATCATGTCGGCTACGACACCGTTGAGCAGAAAGGAAACTGCAAAGCTGATCGCTACAGGTAAGACTTCTCCGTTGCCACTGGATGAAATTTCAGATGCATTATCCATGGATACAGGATTTGTAGTACATGGAAGATATGATCTGGAAACTCAGAGCGGAATCGGTACAAGAGCCGGCCTGACAGAAGAACAGAAGAAATTATTCTCTTATTTTGTTCCTGTGCGTGGCATGAGCGAACAGTTAGTAGATGTTCTGGAGCAGGATAAGAACTGTACAAACCGGAAGGGAACGTCGAAGACAGGAAATCTCCTGATTATTGGAGATAAAGGAAATGGCAAGACTGTTCTTGCAGTAGATGTAGTTAAAGCAATCCAGAAGCAGAGAGAGATCCGTCAGGGTAAGGTAGCAATCGTGACAGGAGAGTCCCTGAATAAGAAAAAGATCGGAGATATTTTCGATAAATTATACGGTGGTGCTTTGATCATTGAAAAAGCAGGAAAGATGAATGAAAAGACAGTCGCCAAGCTGAACAGGGCAATGGAGCGTGATACAGGAGAACTTCTGATCGTGCTTGAGGAACAGAGAAAGCCGTTAGATCGTCTGCTTTCCTCCAACCGTGAGTTCAGGAGAAAGTTTACTTCCCGTCTGGAAGTGCCGATCTTCATTAATGATGAGCTTGTAACATTTGGTCAGACTTATGCCCAGGAGAATGGTTACAAGATTGATGAAATGGGTATTCTTGCTCTTTACAGTTGCATTGATTCTCTTCAGAGAGAAGATCATTCAGTAACTGTTGCGGAAGTAAAAGAAGTAATGGATAAGGCAATCGCACATTCACAGAAAGCTTCAGCCAAGAAGCTGGTGAAGAGAGTATTCGGAAGAAATACAGATTCGTCGGACAGAATTATTCTTTCCGAACGAGATTTCAACATTTAACGACAAAATTTAGTCAGAATTAATAGACAGTCTTGGGAAAGGCTGTCTATTTTTGTGCAAAAATATGTTTTCTCTTTCTTTTTTCAGGTACATCAAGTATAATGATGCTATGATGTTGGGAGCAAAATCCCAAGCAATGAAAGAATTCGAGCAGTGAGGTGGATTTATGGTTACAAAGAAGAAGGCAGTGAAAAAACTGCAGCCTTATGAGATAGGAGAACTGGATCACTACCTTTTCGGGCAGGGGAATCATTATGAGATTTATAAGAAGCTTGGTGCACATGAAGTGACAGCAGGCAAAAAGGGTGTTTATTTCGCAGTATGGGCTCCACATGCAAAGAGTGTTTCAGTGATCGGAGAGTTTAATGGATGGGATGCTGCAGCGGACAGGATGGAGCGGCAGGAGCCATTAGGAATCTATACAGTTTTTGTACCGGAAGCGAAAGACGGACAGATGTACAAATACTGTATTGAGACAGAGAGCGGAGAGCTGATCTATAAGGCAGATCCATTTGCCAATTATGCAGAGCTTCGGCCGGGAACTGCTTCCAGGATTACGGACGTTTCTCATTTAAAATGGACGGATGACCGTTGGATGGAAAGCAGAAAAAAATGGGATAATAAAGAAAATCCGTTATCCATCTATGAAGTGCATATGGGTTCCTGGATGAGGCATCCGGGAAGGGAAGATGAGGGATTTTATACTTATCGTGAATTTGCAGAAGCGATTACAAAATATGTAAAAAAGATGGGGTATACGCATGTAGAACTGATGGGAATCGCGGAGCATCCATTTGATGGCTCATGGGGATATCAGGTAACTGGTTATTTTGCACCGACTTCCAGATATGGAACACCGGAAGATTTTGCTTATATGATCAATTATCTGCACCGGAATAGGATTGGTGTGATTCTTGACTGGGTTCCGGCACATTTCCCGAAGGATGCTCACGGACTGGCTGATTTTGACGGAACACCGACTTTTGAGTATGCAGATCCGAGAAAGGGAGAGCATCCTGACTGGGGAACGAAGATCTTTGATTATGAAAAGCCGCAGGTACGGAATTTCCTGATTGCAAATGCATTGTTCTGGATCGAGCATTTCCATGTGGACGGACTGCGTGTCGATGCAGTGGCATCCATGCTTTATCTTGATTATGGAAAGCAGGACGGACAGTGGGTCCCAAACAAGTATGGTGGAAATCAGAATCTTGAGGCGATTGAGTTTTTCAAGCATCTTAATTCTGTTGTACTTGGAAGAAATCCGGGGACGATGATGATCGCAGAAGAATCCACTGCATGGCCAAAGGTTACAGGAAACCCGGAGGATGACGGACTGGGATTCAGCCTGAAGTGGAATATGGGATGGATGCATGATTTTACAGAGTATATGAAGCTGGATCCGTATTTCAGGAAAAATGCACATCATATGATGACATTTTCCATGGAGTATGCATATTCGGAGAACTATATCCTTGTTCTTTCGCATGATGAAGTCGTTCATCTGAAATGCTCCATGCTGAATAAGATGCCGGGAGAAGGCTTTGACAAATATGCCAATCTCAAGGCAGCATATGCATTTATGACAGGACATCCGGGAAAGAAGCTTCTTTTTATGGGACAGGAGTTTGCACAACTGCGTGAGTGGAGCGAGGAGAGAGAACTGGACTGGTTCCTTCTTTCAGAAGAACCACATCAGCAGATCCAGAACTGGTACAGAGATCTTCTGCATTTATATAAGAAGCATCCTGCACTGTATGAGCTGGATAATGATCCGGCCGGATTTGAATGGATCAATAAAGATGATATTTTCAGAAGTATCTTCAGTTTTGTCAGACATTCAAAGGGAAAGAAAAAGAATCTTTTATTTGTGTGCAACTTTACTCCGGTAGCAAGAGAAGATTACCGGGTTGGAGTGCCGACGAAGAGGCAGTGTAAGCTGGTACTGAACAGCGACGAGAAAGAGTATGGAGGTTCTGGAGAAAAGAGAACCGAGATCTATAAGCCGGTGAAGAAAGAGTGCGACGGTCAGAAATATTCTTTTGCATATCCGCTCCCTGCTTATGGCGTTGCTGTATTTGAATATTAAAAGAATAGTTTCAAGATGGAGAAAACCACCGGATTTTAAAGAGAAGTATCTGAAAATCCGGTGATTTTTAGTTCCATATTAGACAAAAATAAGGAAGAATAGTAACGGTAATGACAAGGAAAAAAAATCTTGTAATGTTATAATAGATTTGTATACTTGCGTGATTTTATTTGATAGTTAAATAAAATTAAATTTTGCAAGGGAGGAAAAAGCATGAAAGGAAGAAGAGTCCAAAAGGTACTTGCAGCAGTGCTGGCGGTGGCAATGGTTCTGCCGATGACTGCAATACCGGCAAAGGCTGAGGAAGCGGAAGAAGTTACATATAAGCTTTATCCGAATCCTCAGGAAATGACGTATCAGGATGGAAGCTACATCCTGAAAAAGAATGTCAATGTCATTTATGATGAGGATATTGACGATGCAACAAAAGCACGACTTGAAGAGACTGCAGAACTGAAAGGTCTGAATGTGACAGAATCAGATGCAGAAAAGAGTGGTGCAACGAACATTTATGTAGGAGTTTACGGATCGGACGGAACAGTAGATGATCAGATCGTAGATGAATATGCTGTAGATACTTCATTATTTGATCATACCGATTCCTATTTCCTGAAAAGTGACAACAATACGATTGCTGTATTGGGAAAAGATACAGATGCAAGTTTTTATGGACTGACGACACTGTATCATGTACTTGCACAGACAGAGAGCCTGTCGATCAGAAATTTTACGATTGAAGATTATGCAGATGTTGTAAGCCGTGGATTTATTGAAGGATATTATGGAAATCCATGGTCTACAACGGATCGTATGAAATTAATGGAATGGGGGGGATACTATAAGTTAAATGCTTATTTCTATGCACCAAAGGATGATCCGAAACACAGAGCAAACTGGGATGAACTCTATACAGATGAAGAGTTAGAGAGTAAGATCAGACCACTTGCAGAAGCTGGAAATGCTTCCAAGTGCAGATTTGTGTATGCCCTGCATCCATTTCCGAGTGGAAATAACTTCCGCTTTGATACAGATGCACACTATAATGAAGATCTTGCAAAATTGAAAGCAAAGTTTAAGCAGGTAATTGATGCAGGAGTACGTCAGATTGCGATTCTTGCGGATGACTTTGTAAATCCGGGAGCAGCAAATGAAGTAAGACTTCTGAACGATATGAGTACCTGGCTGGCAGAGGTGAAGCAGGAATACCCTGATATGAAGATGACACTTCCGTTCGTTCCGTATGATTATATGGGAAATGGAAGTTCCAGTGAACTTCAGACCCTGAAGAGTGTACCGGAAAATGTACAGATCGTTATGACCGGTGGACGTGTCTGGGGTGAGGTTACAAATAATTTTACTACTACATTTACAAATAATGTAGGAAGAGGTCCTTTCATGTGGATCAACTGGCCTTGTTCAGATAACTCACATAAGCATCTGATCATGGGTGGTAACAGCACATTCCTTCATGGTGGTGTTGATGCGTCTAAGATTCAGGGAATCATGCTGAACCCGATGCAGCAGTCAGAGCCAAGTAAAGTAGCTATTTTTGCAAATGCATCCTATGCATGGAATATCTGGGATACAGATGCCGATGCAGATCAGACATGGGAAGACGCATTTTCATTTGTAGATCATAATTCGGCAGTAGAGACAGAAGCAAGTGATGCACTCAGAGAGTTGTCCAAGCATATGATCAATCAGAATATGGACAGCCGTGTAACTGAGCTTCAGGAGTCAGTAGAACTGAAGGAAAAACTCAACGCATTTAAAGATAAACTGGAAACGGAAACGGTCACAGAAGCAGATGTGGATGATCTGATCCAGGAATTCCAGACACTTCAGGATGCAGCAGCATTGTATAAAGAATCAGGTAATGAGGCAATCAGAAATCAGATTGTTTACTGGCTGGATTGTTGGAAAGATACAACAGATGCAGCGATTGCATACCTGAATGGAGTAAAGAGTTCTCTGAACGGAGATGTATCCGCAGTTGTGGAATACAATACAGAAGGAGAAACGGCATTCGCACAGTCCAAGACGCATGATTTCCTGTATGTAAATTATCAGGAAGTCGCAGAAGTCGGAGTACAGCATATTGTTCCGTTTATTAAAAAACTGGCTGAATATGTATCAGGCAAAGCAGAACTTGCCCTGAATCCGGACAAAGTGATCCGTAAATACATCACAAGCCGTACAGACACACCGACAGGCTCTGCGGATAACTTATTTGACGGAGATGACAGCACAAGTGCGATTTATAAGACACCGAATAAGATTACAACAGGTACCTATATCGGAGTAAGTTACAGTAAGGCAATCAAGATCAATGATATCCGGTTCCTTCTTGGAGCAGGAAAAGATCATATGGATCAGGCAAAGCTGCAGTACACAACCGATGGAAAGACCTGGAAAGATCTGGAGCTTACAGGCATGAACAATAGTTTTGCAGGTGTCAGAAACCAGAACCAGGAAGTAAGTGTTGCAAAAGAAAATCTTCCGAAAGATTTTGAAGCAATGGGTATCCGCCTGATCGCAACAGCAGACAATGCAGCAGATGCATGGCTGCAGGTTAATGAGATCACGATCAACAAAGATGAGAATACAGATGACGGCGACGACAGCGAACTCAGTTATACATTAATGAAGCCGGATCGCTGGATTGTTTACCAGGGATCAGAATCACTCCTTCGTGACGGAAATGACAGTACATTTATCTGGTTTAATACAGGTACTGGTGATGCTGTAAATGTAGATGATTTCCTTGGATACAATCTTGGAAAGGTTGCAACATTGGAAAGTGTACATATCGCAGTAGGATCACCGTCCAATGGTGATAAGTTTGTAAAATATGCAGTTGAGACATCTGTAAATGGAACGAGCTGGACAGCCGTTCCGGGATATGAATCCCATACAGGAACAACTTCAGGAACTGATGTACTGGATATTGAATTAAACGGACTTTCTGCACAGTATATCCGTATCCGCAATCTGGAATATCGACAGACTTGGGCGAGATTCTCAGAATTTACGGTAACAGAAAGAGTAAATAATACAGGAACAAAAGATAACGTATTTACAAATATCGAGAACTGTGAGGTCCTTGGAACAGCAGCAGAAGGAACTGTATCACTGAATGCAGCATCCTTAAGCGTAGGAACCAGAAAGTATATCGGAATCGATCTTGGACATATCAAGGCGGTGACAGGAATTACCAGTCCGACAGGAACTTCACTGAAGTTACAGACTTCTATGAATGGGGTAGAGTGGACAGAGGTAACAGATCCGTCCCAGGCAGCCGATGCACGTTATATCAGACTTTATAATGATACAGATGCAGCAGTGGATGTAAGCTGGGATGCTTTCACAGTAACGTATGAATTTATTGGTGAAAAGACAGTAACCAGTGATTTTGCACAGAACGATGCAAGCCGTGATATGCGTGGAAGTGGAAACGTCAATAATGTTTTTGACGGAGACCTTACAACATATGGAACGATCACAGGTGTGCAGGATAGCGGAAAGAAGATCGTGTTTGACCTTGGACAGACGATCGACTTCAAGTCCATCCGTTACTATGTAAAAGAGACAAGCCTTGATTTCCTGCGTTATGCAAAATTTGAAGTAGCAAATGATCCTGATGCAGCAAACTGGACAACAGTGCTGACTGTAGGAAATAATTCTTTCGAGAATACAGCCAATACAGATACAGCAAAAGATTATGCAGCTCTGACACATGACAGTGAGAATCCTGGAAATATGTATGCAGAGCAGACAGGGCTGAATGTAAGCGGACGTTACTTAAGAGTTGTACCGCTTAAGACATACAGTTACAGATGGGTTGATTTCTATGAGATCCAGATCAATGGTGGAGCCTATATCTCTACAGAGTCAAATCGAGATATCGTATCGACCGTGATCGAAGAAAAAGGAAAAGTACCTTCCAATGTATTTGAAGAAGATTACCGTACGGTATACAAGCCGTCAGAAGCAAATGGATCATTTACTTATCGCATTTCTGATCTGGAGGCAAAGAGAACGATCCGTATGATCCAGAATGGAGCAGCATCTGATGCAGTTGTAACTGCAAGAATTGCAAATGAAGATGGAAGTAATATCCAGAGAGTTACACTTGGTAAACTGAGCCAGGCAATCAATGAATTTGCTGTAGATTCAGATAAAAGAATTTTGGATGTAACAGTAACCTGGGGTGAAAATATTCCGGAAATTTCAATGATCAAGACAAGCAGTAAGGCAGCAGCTACAGTTGACAAGACAAAGCTGGATGAGGCGATTGCGGCAACAGGAAGCAGTGATGCAGCAAACTGGACAACAGATTCTAAAGCAGCAGTAGATAAAGCGAAAGCAGTTGCTGAAGAACTGAAAACGAATGAGTATGCTACACAGGATACAGTTGATACAGCAGCAGGTGCATTGAAGACTGCATGCAGTAAGGCAAAAGTAAAAGCAAATGCTACAGTTCTTGAGGCACTTCGCAGGGCAGTTGCAGAGAAGAAGAGCCAGAAAGACGGAGAGGTTGAAGTTTATACAGCCAAGACATTTACAGCATATGAAACTGTACTCAATAAGATTGTGGCAGCACTGGAAGATACAGATAATCTTTCCCAGGATACAGCAGAAAAGCTGAAGACTCAGATTGAAGAAAAAGAAGCAGCTCTTGAGTATTCAAAAGTAGAAAGAGAACTTGCTGAACTGGAGCTTCAGGCAGGAGTTGAGTATAATGCAGATGATTATACGACAGCATCTGCCAAAGCATATACCGATGCAAAGAAAGCTCTGAGTGATCTGATCGAAGCAGATAATACTACAAGAGTTAATCCGACAGAGATCGCAGCAAAGAAAGCAGCTTATACAGACAGTATTACAGCATTAGTTGATGTGAGAAGTCTGAAGAGCGTGATCGCAGAATGCAATGAACGGCATGAGGGAAATGAAAAGAAGTATACAGCAGCAAGCTGGAAGAATTACAGTGATGCACTGGATGCAGCAAATGCTGTTCTTGCAAATGGAACAACAGAAAGTGTACAGGAAGCAGAGACAGCTCTGCGGGCAGCAGAAGGAGCACTTGTACTGAAAGATACATCCGCAGTACAGACAGTCATTGATGAGATGAAGAAAGTCAATGCGGAAAATTACACAAGCGACAGCTATGCAGTCCTGAAAGCAGCTATCGCACAGGCTGAAAGCCAGATTGATGATGAGACAAAGGCAGATGCCAATATCCGTGCTATGCAGGATGCGAAAGCAAATCTTATCAGCATCGTGGAACTGAATGCAGCATTAAGTGATGCAGCAAAATATGAAGCAGCTAATTATACAACAGATTCCTATACAGTTCTGGCAGCAACTGTAAATGCGGATAACATGAATGCATTGAAGACATCCGGTACAGCAGAACAGATTGCAGAAGCAGTACAGTCTATCCGCAATGCAATCGATGGTCTTGTATTAAGAGCAACAGATATGGATGCTTACAGAGATAAGATTCAGTTCAAGTCTGAAGCAGGAGATTACACAGAAGAGACTTATACAGAGTATAAGGAAGCTTACGATGCACTGATGGCACTGGACAGCAGTACAGGAAATGTATCAGCAGATGAGTTCCAGGCAGCAAAAGCAAGATTTGAAAATGCACAGGCAGCACTGAAAATGATCAAGGCAGATTACACGAAAGTGGATGAAGCACTTGCAAAAGTACCGGCTGATCTGAGTATTTATACAGATGCAACTGTGAAGACACTGAAAGATGCGATCGCCAAGGTCGACAGAAATCAGCCATTGTCCAAGCAGGCAGAAGTAGATGCTTATGCAGATGCGATTCATGATGCAATCAACAACCTGGTTGTAAAATCCAAGTCTGATGATGGAAAGGATAACCAGAACGGTAATTCCAACAATGGTCAGAATAATGGAAATACAGCAGGTAATGGAAATGGATCGGGCAAAGGAAATGGCACATCCTCTAACGGAGCAGTCAAGACCGGAGATACTGCACCGATCGCAGGAGCATTTGCACTGATGATCCTGGCAGCAGGAGCGGTTGTAACCGTGCTGAAAAGAAAAAGATACTAAATTAAAAAACCGGGTGTCCGTACAAAAGGACACCTGAAATGAGATAATAAGAATCAGATGAGGAAATCTTATCTGGTTCTTATTTTTTGTTACACAAATTTGAAAGCTTATTTAAAAAAATAAGTTGTAAATGCAGTTCTCAAATGAATACAGACTGAATCAATACGGCAGCAATGAAGCAGCAGAAAGGAATATGATTTATGAGAAGAATAACTTATACGAACTGGATGTCCAAAATTTTTAAAGAAATCACCAACGGAAGAGGAGAGCGGGTGCTCGAGAATCCTGCAGTTCAGGTCCTTGGAGCTATTTTCAGAAAGATGAATCTAGATCAGAATACCATCGGAGCTGTGTCAGAACGTCTGCAGAATGAGAAAGAGAAAAAAGATAATATTGTGAAAATAATTGTTGCAGTAGTTATCATATATCTGATCTGTTATATCATTGGCGGCGAAGTTGAGTGGCTGGCAAGAACGGCGATTATATGGACGGGAATCGTGTTGGCGATCCGGGGGATAAGGAAGAAAAACTAAGTGCCCCCTGTATATGAATTGCCATATGTCGCGGATGATCAGGAGATATTGTCTGAATATACAATTCAGACATACATCTTCAGACCTCTGCATAGATTGTAAAAAATAAACGATGCAGGGGCTTTTCCATGAGAGATTATATTGAGGAGCGGGCGGTGGAAATCGCAGACTATATTATAGAAAATAGTGCGACGGTGAGACAGACTGCGAAGCAATTCAGGATAAGTAAGAGTACGGTACATAAAGACGTCACCGAACGGCTTCTTCAAATCAATCCCTCTCTGGCACAGGAGGCACGAAAAGTGTTGGACATGAATAAATCAGAACGACATATCAGAGGTGGGATGGCAACAAGAGAAAAATATCTCCATCAACATTTGCGACAGATGTAAATGAGAGCAGATAAATGAGAGAAAAATAGAATTTAGTTTAGAGAGAGCAGAAGGACAGAATCTCAAAGGAGCATATAGGGATTCAAAGTCCTTTTGCTTTTTCTTTTCTGATAGCAGGAAGATATGTTATAATGCAAATAATGATGAAACCATGAAATAGACGACAAGATAAACGAAAGCAGGCAGTAAGATTCTTGAAAGGGGCAGATAAGTGCGGGCTGTAATTATTGAGAAAGACGAAAAAATACTGCAGCAGATACAGTCAATCCTGCAAAAAGTTGATTCCGGTTATGAACTGGTAGGGACAGCCGTGAATGGACAGTCGGGCTATGAGCTGATCAGTGCATTGCGTCCGAATCTGGTGATTATGGATATAGAATTACCACGAATGAATGGAATGTCGATGTTGAAGAAACTTCGTGCAGAAGCATTTGATTTTAAAGTGGTAGTTTTGAGTGGAACGGAAAATTTTCAATATGCAAAGCAGGCGATTGAATTGAGCGTGGACGGGTATATCATGAAACCTATCCGTCCGCTTGAGTTAAAAAGGGCATTGATGCAGATCTGCGAAAAAATGAGAAATGAGTATTGGCTGAATGCATCCTTTACAGTGGAGAATCTCCTGATCGGGTGTATGAACGGGCAGTATCAGCCGGAGAATAAATTAAATGAGATTACAGTCAGAAATTATGGATTTACGGTGGAAGACTCTTGTGGGATGTTTATTTTGTGGTTTGGGGAAGATTTTGAAAAAAATAAAGCAGAAGCAGTTCATTTGCTGAAAAGAAGTCTGCAAAAGGAAAATAAATTTAGAGTTTGCATTCTTCCACTGGAAGTATGGCAGGAAATATTTGTGATCGTATATCAGACAGCAGAATTTGAAATGGCAGAGAAATACTTTCAGGAAAATATTGTCCCTATGTTATGCAGCAATCTCAATGGAGATGTAGTCTGCGTGTGGAAAAGAATCGATCATATGATGGATCTGTGGCGATATCGGACGAAAATACCGTTATTGCGGCAGTGGAATCTGACACTTGGAAGAGGTGTGCTGATCAGTGAAAATGGAATAGAGGGACAAGAACAGGAACTTCTTCCTTTGAGATATCCTGCAGAACTTGAATTACGGGCACGAGATTGTACGTTGGCAGGAAGAAAAAAAGAGTTGGAAAAGTGCTTTGAAGAATTGCGTGAAATGCTGGAAGGGCAGTTTTGCTTTCCAGAGACACTGAAAGATTGTCTGATCCGTTTCAGTCTGAATATCGTAAATATGTACAAGATCCAATGGGAGCTTGGAGCAGAGATCCAGGTGCTTATTCTGATTCTTGAAATAGGTCAGGCAACAAGCTGGAAGCAGATCCGACGGGCGATGGAAGAATTATTAAATTATTTTAATTTTGAAAAAGAGGATCTCCAGAGAAATGAAGCCTTCAGTACAATGGTTCGTAAAGCAGTCGAGATGGCAAAAAAATATTATAGTGAGGGAATTACTTTGGAAGAGACAGCCAGCAGGCTTTACGTTTCGGAAGAGTATCTGAGTACGCAGTTTAAGAAAGAGACGCAGAGCAGTTTTACAGAAACAGTTCGGAAATTCAGAATAGAAAAGATCAAAGATTTGCTGTTGAACAGTAAGCTAAAATTAAATCAGATTGCGGAATTAACAGGATATTCAGACCCCAAATATATGAGCCGGGTATTTAAAGAAGAAGTGGGGATGCTTCCAACGGAATTTCGCAAAAAAATGCAATAAAATAGATTAAAATAGTCCACCTTTTTAAAGAATTTCCACCTTTTCAAGATAGAAATATATGATATGATACCAACTGATTTAGATGAAAAGGGTTTCATGCATTACATAGTCGGGAAATAAAGAGGTGAGAAGAATGAGTAAGATGCAGATTACATTTAAAAATCCTGAGGAAATTGTAGCGTTTGTTAATACAGTTTCAAAATATGATTTTGATATGGATATGAGAAAAGGTCGTGCAGTGGTAGATGCAAAATCATTGCTTGGCATTATGCACCTTGGACTTAATAACGTGATCGAACTTCAGATGTATTCGGATCAATGTGAAGAATTACAGAAAGAACTTGAAAAATATGCAGCTTGATTATAGAAAAAAATAGGATTGAAAAGAGGAAGCGGTTCTGGTAATGCAGGACTGCTTCTTTTTATTGCAAAATCCGGTGAATTGCATCCGGGAAACAGTAGAGATAGACGATGCGGAGTATCGGAGTTTCTTTTTTGCAAAAATCCGGTAAGCTGCATCTGGGAAACAGTAGAGATAGATGGTGCGGAGTATCGTAGTTTCTTTGTTGCAAAAACCTGGTAAGCTGCAGTCGGGTTCACATGAGATATAATTTGCCGGAGGAAGAACACTGAACTGTTAAGTGATGTGTTGTGGGCAATGGTGAGCCGTAGGTGTCAGCCAGCTCAATTTATGACAGTTTGGAGGATTGAAATATGTACAGTTTGGAAGGACAACAGTTTGGAAGGACTGAAATAATGCTTGTAAAAGCGGGAAAGCTCTACTATAATTAAGGGTACGGAACAAAAAAGAAGATCTTATAAGATCATATTTTACAGGAGGAGAGCCTTGAAGAAAGAGTTAGTGATCGTTCTTGATTTCGGTGGCCAGTATAACCAGTTAGTTGCACGCCGTGTCAGAGAATGTAATGTATATTGTGAAATTTATTCTTACAAGACGGATATTGAGAAGATTAAAGCAATGAATCCTAAGGGAATCATTCTGACAGGGGGACCGAACAGTTGCTATGAGCCGGATTCACCGACTTATACAGATGAGCTGTTCAAGCTTGGTATTCCGGTTCTTGGGTTATGTTATGGAGCACAGTTGATGTCTCATGTTCTTGGCGGAAAAGTTGAGAGAGCAGATGTCAGAGAATACGGAAAGACAGAAGTTATTATTGATAAGAGGGAATCCAAAGTTTTTGAGGGAGTATCTGAAAAGACAATCTGCTGGATGAGTCATTTCGATTATATTTCAAAAATTGCACCGGGATTTGAGATTTCTGCACATACAGCAGACTGTCCTGTGGCAGCAGCCGAAAATGAAGCAGAAAAGCTGTATGCAATCCAGTTCCATCCAGAGGTACTCCATACTGCTGAAGGAACAAAGATGATCAATAATTTTGTAAAAAATGTCTGCGCTGCAAACGTTACACCACGCATTTTTAATCCTGTCTTGTACTGTCCATACTCGTAGCAGTCCGGCGTAAACTGATACTGCAGTATAACTGCTATTCCCAGCGGAATTCCTCCTAAGGCATTTAAAGTCACATACACCGTCATATTCTCATACCCGGCCATGAATCTTACAATTCCCAGAAGTAAAGCGAAAACATATGAAATATAGAAGACTTTAAATTTGTCATATTTCTTGCATAATTCTACTGCCATAACCGCACCGATTAAGGTCGGAATAATCACCGTCATCGAAACATATGAGGCAGCTTCTTCACCGCCAAGGCAGTACCGGGCAACATATAAGCCCCAATTTGCACCAACATTAAGCAGGCTGCTGATGAGCGGAGCCGCAAAGAAAATCAATAAATATTTGTTCTTTCGCAGACATTCTGCCATATCGCGCAACGTATAACTATCTTCTGCCCCTTCGTCCAGTGCTCTTTCTTTTTCAATTACTCTCTCCTTTGCGAACAGACAGATTGGAATCATCATAACAACTGACAAAAGAGATAACACAATTACTGTTGTCGCCCAGCCGCCTAACCGCTGCCGTACCAACGGCAGGACAATTCCTGTAACAATACCTGAAAAAATAACAAACATCCTTCCTATACTGTTTAGTGAAATACGTTCCTTCTGGTCCGTTGTCATCGTGGTGACAATACCAAAAATCGGCACATCACAAAGGGTATAGGCTGTATCCCATAACATATAAGCAAGTGTTGCCCATATGATTTTAGCCATCATGGGAATCCCGGTAGGTATTGTAAAAAGAAGAATGGTCGCCACCGGAATCGCTATGACAGATATTTGAAGCCACGGCAGGAATTTCCCTTTCTTAAAATTTACCTTATCCATGATCATACCGAAGATCGGATCGTTGATGGCATCCCACACTTTCGTGATCAGCGCCACGATTGCAACCAATGCTGCCGTTATGCCGATATCTGTAAAATATGTAGTCATATATCCTATCAGTCCATAGAATACATTCTGTCCCATAAAATACAAACCATAACTGATTTTTTCTCTTTTTGTAACTGCATTTTCCATTTCGTTATCCGTCCTTTCATTGTTTGATTCAATTATAAATAATCCCAAAGGGCAAATCACCAACGATATATAAGCGGTTTACCGACGAAACTTAATATAATAATCATCTTTCTAAAAATTGATATAAGTATTCTTCCATCTTAGGCGTCCACCATTCCAGATATCCTGCCTGCGTCGGATGAACCGGATCTGCCATATAAACTTCATATTCTTTTTCAGAAACGTCATTCATCTCCTCGTCATTCCA
>OHJN01000557.1_pt1 | contig 19756 bp, 20 predicted proteins | sample 1568531 | NCBI WGS metagenome assembly OHJN01 (sample SAMEA3879594, study PRJEB24766) | human gut metagenome | biome: human-associated habitat; feature: feces | place: USA | collected 1985/1987
CATAAAATATATAGCAATCATAAAAATATACCATACGATGCTTGTGACATAACTACATACTCAATCACGACAAAGTGGGAAAATCAGCAAGAACTTACAGTATCGGATTATAGCTTTGATACTGATATTCAAAACTATTTATATTTATTAGCAAAAAAATATTGCAATTCAAAATAAAGGAGGAAAAAATATGAAAGCAAAACTCTCAAAAAAGCTGCTCAGCATTGGGCTTTCGGTACTTATGGCTGTTTCTGTATTGCCGTTGTCGCTTATATCAACAAATGCAGTAACCTGTAACATAAAAATCAGCAATATTACCTACCCACGACCTGACGCAAAACCTGATCATAATATTAAATACAGCGGTAATTTAAAGTACGAATTACTTGGTACAGTTTGGAGTTCAGACAACGACAGTATTAGTGCTTCAATTGAACCAAAAGAATTTGAAAATTTCTATAATAGTCTTCTCGGTTCAATAAGTGAAGAAACGAATGACCTTCCAAAGTTTGTTGATACAGAAAGTTATTATTTTTATTCTATGTTTGTTGTAAGAAATCAAACAATACCATATGGAATGCAAGCAGATGTTGAATTTTATGATACAGATAACAATTTGCTTGAAGCATCGGAAGAAAGAATGTTTATGCCTGTATCCACATTGAAAAGTCAGCTTCCGGATGATACTTATATTGATCCCAATTATCTTTCCGATAACGATACTGTTTTATTATGTGCGACAAAAAGAATTATTTGTTCTCCTAAAGACCATATCCACACAAGCGGAGCAAAGGCATATGACATTTTTGAGCATTATGAGTTATGCAAAACCTGCGGTAAAAAAATGCTTGATACGGTTTATACTCATAGCGAATCATCTTATAAAGGAAGAGAGCATTGGTATGTTGACAAGCAGCCTACCAATACAACAGATGGCAGATGGTATAAAAAATGCGGCGGCTGCAATTATGAATTTGATTCACTTACAATTCCAAAAAGAAGCAATCAGATTATTGTTAAAAGCTATGACGAGCTTAAAGCCGCACTTGCAAAAGGCGGAAAGCAATGGATTACTATAAATTTTACCAATAGTTACAATGGCTATGAAGTTATAGAAGACTCAAAACGAAATAATGAGTTATGCTTAGATGATCCAAAAGCTGAAATTACTATTAATATGAATAACTTTAAAATTTCAAGGGAAACCCTTTATGATGATTGTCTTTTTAACATAAAACGTGGTAGTCTTAGAATACTTCAGTTTGATACTTCAAGTTTAAACGATAACAACACTACATTCAGTTTTTTCTCAGGAAACAATAACAGATGTATATTTAATGTTGCAAAGGGTGCAAGCCTAAGATTGAGCAATATAAAGGGTGTAGCAAGAAGCACAGAGTTTTACTATGATTTTCCTTGCGTTATTTCAAAAGGAAATCTGCAAATAGACGGTGGCATATATACAACATATACTGAAAAGCCGGCTATAAACATTACGGGAGGCAATGTCACCATTAACGGCGGTAAATTTGAAGCAACATCAAAAGGCCCTGTAATCGGTACTTTAGTTAAAAACGCTTACGAGAATGACTATAAAAATATAACTATTAATAACGGTTTTTTTGGCGGACTGTATAATGCTGTTGTATTTGATGAATATACAACCGCTACAATTAACCAAGGTAACTTTGAATATGATGACTATTATGAACGTAAACAGGCATTTGGCGTTGTAGCAAACGGCGGTAAACTCACAATCAACGGCGGAAACTACTATGCTACAAAAGCTGCTGTTGAAGCAACAAATATGCAATCATTTAACATTAACGGCGGGTATTTCAAACTATTTGATGAAAATAATTATAATTTTGAAGGTGCTGTGTGCATAAAAACAACATTAGATTATGATTATCTCCCCGTTATCTCAGGTGGCACATATGTAGGCTCTTACGGAATTACTTTCTTGCAAAAGCCCAAAATAACTGACCAATGGTTAGCAAGAAGGGTTGATTTTTCAAATGTAATATCTTCAAAGTGCAAAGTATATGATGACGAAAAAAAAGTTGACATAAATATTGTATCAAACTCATTAGGTAAAAAATATCTTCAAATAATAGCTCCAAATCCGGTTATTACAACTCAGCCCACAGACGGGTATTCTCCAAACCTTGGTGACACTGTTACCTTTGATATTAATGCAACAAATGCAGACACATATAAATGGCATATTATTGATGAAAATGGCAAAGAAATTGACTGGCTCTATATATTAACCAACGGATACGGTGAGCTTTCCACATCATTCGGAGGCAAAAAATTATTTATTACCAATGTCAGCGACTGGCTTAACGGCAAACAGATATACTGCGATGCTATAAGTGGCAATAATACCGTACATTCAAATATAGTAAATATCAAAATCGACAAAAAGCTCAAATATATGAACGATATTTACTTTGACAATTTTGATGAGATGTGTAATAACAAAACAATCGGTGATTACAAAAAGCCTAAAACCTCCGAAAATGCACTATACACGATTGGCGAAGTAGAGTGGGCAAAGTACGGAAAGCGTCTTGATGACAGCTACAAAATTTCTATAGGCGAAAAACTGAGTCTTGCACTTGAGATTATTCCAAAAAGCGGTTATGAACTGAACAACAACATTTACGGAAGAGTAAATGGCATAGACAGCGTAGGCACATTAAAAAGAGCAAACGGAAAAAGGTATATGATATTTGACATCAATGTTAGCGTGCCGGACAAATACAAAACCCAGAACATTGAGGTTAATATTAAAGCTCCAACAGTTGGTGCTGCACCTGCCAAAACGGCAAGTTGCGTTGCCGGCAATGTAAATATCAACAAAATTGAATGGTCACCGACTGACAGTAAATTTCTAAGCAATAAATCCTATACAGTAAAAATTGAGGTTACTCCTATTTATGGGTGGGGCGATATTGAAACAGTTAAGGCAAAGGTAAACGGCAATAATGCTAAATTCATAAAAGAAGGCGGCGGAAAAAATAAGAAATATTATATTAGCTATACATTTGATAAAGCAAGCGATGTTCTCCTTGGTGACATTGACTGTAACGGAACGCTTTCTATTCTTGATGTTACATTAGGTCAAAGACACCTCGCTGGTAATGTGGTACTTTCAGAAACTCAGAAACAAGCGGCGGATATAAATTGCGACGGTCAGATTAATGTAAACGATATGACTCAAATTCAGATTGTAATTTCAAGTGGTGTTGGATTATAAATACAAGAAAGCAAATCGAAATCTATCACAATAATGATTACGGATATGAACAGATTTCAAATCTCACCAGCCTATAGCAAATACAAAGAAAAAATATTAATTCGAGTAGTTAGTTGAAAGCAGTCGCAAAATCGGCGAATTCAAAACTTCCAATGCAAAGCTGTTTCTCATCAAATTACAGGAAGAAGCTCGAGTACAATAAATACAGCACTCACATCTGTGGTGACCCCAAAAAGTTAGATTTGAAAGCGTAGTGGCTTTTAGCTGCTACGCTTTTGTTATGCAACTAAGGCATTAATCCTGTACTCAACCGGACTTAACCAGCCGAGTTTCTGTTTGATTCTCTTGTTGTTGTAGTAATCAATGTATTTGATAATTGCTTGTTTAAGCTCTTCATAGCTGTAATAAACTTTTCCATAATATATTTCTTGCTTTAATATTCCAAAGAAATTTTCCATAACAGAGTTATCGTGACAATTTCCTTTTCTTGACATACAAAGATAGCTACTATTCTAACATTGCTAAATTATCAAATATTGGAACGAACATACTTTTCCAATATGATGCTCCCGACGGTTTTAGATATGTAGTATTTCATTTTTGGAATGCTATTTCTTATAATGTTAGAATTTGTAAATCTCCTAAAGATAGCCTTGATATAAGAAATATTAGCTTTATAAAAACTTACCATTATGATATTGATGGAAACAAATCAGAGGCAGGATTTTTTTGTAAAGTAAATTGTACTGATATATTTGATAGTACAAGTGCTAAAAAAGTTAATGCAATAATATTGAAACAATTTCTTCAATTTCAGATACATCCTTTTGACGCTTCAGTACAAGCTTCGGTTCAAAGCTTGAAACTCTGTCACGAGGAACTTTAATTTCAACCTCTCCTGCACTTGTCCTGACTTTCTTATTGGTGTAGCCGTTACGACGGTTATCGGTTGATTTTGCACCGTGATCGTTGCTCTCATAGCCTAAGTGATTGTTCATTTCGCCTTGCAGCATTGCCTCAAACATCGGTCCGAAAATGTCTTTCAAGGCGTCCTGCATATCTGCAACGCTTTTCGGATGATACTGTTCTATGATCTGCTTTGCGAGGTTCTCACCCGGTGTGCTTTCCTTTTTCTTTGCCATTTCGTTCATTCCTTTTCTGTCCTTTCTTCCATTGTAGCACACTTTCCCGCAAATGCAAAAAGTGTGCAAGCTATTTTTCTAACTTACACACTTTATTTTACAAGCTCGTCTATGATTCAAGAGGGCAGCTCGTTTTTTGACTTTCTGTTGTAAATCATAAGCAGTATGATTGCAGCACCAAAGGAAATCAGCTCTGTGACCGGGAAGGAAACTATACCGCTAATTTTTCCTTGTTTTAGTTAATATTTTAACCATTTCTCAAACTAAATGCTACCGATTTCTCAAGTTAAATGCTACCTTTTGCTACTGTTGCATTTACTTTGAGAATTTACCGATTTAGAAGATGCAACTTATTTTTCAAGGAAGGATGATGACCTATGGGAATTTTAAAGGATTATTTAGGACAAGGAGATGCACCTACAAACAGAACGGCAGGCAGTGCTATACAGATGACAACAGTTTACTTAAAGCTTTCCAAATCACACTTAGTACTGCAATAAAAATAATAGCAAAGATAATAACATGCCATATCAGCAAAGAGAATGAATTTGAGTAGAGATTAATCAAAAAAGTATCCCCTGTTAAGGCAAGATTGTTTGCCATATTTGAATTTTCAATAATGGTGTTCAAATAATATGACACATCAAATATATTGTCATACGGTATGTACTTCGATATTATAAAAATACTAAAATCCGATAGAAAAAATATTATCAGCAATACGACAGGTATACCAAATGCCGTGATAGCCAGCAATACATATTTTATCGGTATTGATTTAAGCGAATTTAAAATATAATTCTCACTCAGATTTTCTTTTATATCTTTGATAAGTTTTTTGCAGATTCTGTACCATAGCCTTATAGCTAAAAAACACAGCGCAATGAAGAGTATCAGAAATATGATATTTTCAAAGTTCCTGATGACATTCGCTTTTTCAGAAAAATTTGTCGAGTGGTATTGAGATAATTTCATCTGCTCAATTAATGGTGCAGAGCTTGCCGAATTGTCATATGAAATAGTATATACATCACAATTTTCATATCCGCTATAACAGGTATAAGGAATGTAAATTCTCTGCTTTCCATCACTCGAAAGACTGTTAATAATGTTTTTGCTTTCCTGAATAACACCGCAAATCGTATAGACTTCATCATTAAGCGTTATTGTCTTCCCTACCGCATCGGTATTAAAAAACAATTTAAGTGCAAGGCTGCTTGAGATAACTGCAACCTTGTTTTCATTTTTTATATTTTCTTCGGTGATGCTATTACCATTAAGCTTTTGTCCGTAAATTTCAAAATAAAATTCATTTGTAAGAACAGGTGTAACAGTTTCTTCCTTTACATTTGTTTCATCAAGTTCTACACAAAAGCTGACTTGATTAAATGAAATTCTGTCCGATAAATTATTCATATCTTTTACTGTCAAAGGTTTTTCATCAGACTTGAGATTATAATTCATCTGCGTTATGCTTGGCAATTGATTAAGCGCATTACCGCTGAAATAAAAGCAAAGACAAAATACAAATACCGTCAAAACACTTATCAAAGCAACAGACAAAATTTTCTTCTTTGTCATCTGTTATTCCTCCACAATATACACTCTGTCGCCGTTTGAAATACTCTTTGAGGTTGAATATACTACTTTCATACCGCTGTACATTTCATCAGAAGTTACCTCATAATATAAATCGTCACTGTTTTTAAGATTTACAGTAGCTTCGTTTACGGTTGTCTCGTTATTTTCGTCTGTTCTTGTAACAAACACTGAGCCGGTATCTCCCATAGCAATAACCGCAGAAATCGGTATTAAATACCTGTCGTCTTGGCTCTGCTCACCGTTAATGGTGCCATATGCTACATCGCTGACTTTCACCTGTGGCAAAAGCATATTATCTATTGTACCGGAAAAGTATGTAAGAAAGGCTATTACAATTAAAAATGTAATTCCAAAGCGTATTGAATATTTTTTTAATTTATCTTTTTTCATATCTGCCACTCCTAATTTTTATCGACCTGAACAAACGGTGAATCAATATCTTTTTGCCCGTACAAATAAATCAGTAATGCCGGAATCATAAACATAACTCCGCAGGCAAAGACAATTCCGTAATCAGAGTTGCTTATATCAGATAAACCTATTGAAAGCGGATACATAGCCTCATCATCAAAGTAGATAAGCGGCTGTTCAACGACATTCCAGTTGTCAATAAAGCACAGTAAAGTAAGGGTTATAAGTCCACCCTTTATCTGGGGGAGAATAATATTTGTAAATATCTTAAAATATGACGCACCGTCAATTCTTGCTGCTTCGATAGATGATTCGGGAATATACTTTATGCTCTGTCTTAATAGACAAATTCCGAATGCAGAAAATGTACCGGGCAGTATTATTGCAAGAAAGTTATTAAGAAGTTCAAGATTGTCAAGAACAATATAATTCGGTACAAGTGTTACTTGCAAAGGTAAAATTAACAGAACAATATAAACAAAAAACAGCTTATCTCTGAAAGGAAATTTCAGCTTTGCAAAAGCAAATGCCGCAAGTGCAGATACTATAACTTGAGCTATTACTGTTGGAAATGTTATAATTACCGAGTTCCAGAATTTAAGAAGATATTCAGGGCGTCTGAAAAACACCTGATAATACTGTTCAAGTGAGAACATCTCCGGCACAAGATTTATATTTTTGTATTCTCCGTTTGTAAAGTCCAGCATAGAACTAACCTGTGAATTTGACATAAACGAACAGGCAATCATATACACAACAGGGAAAAGAAAAATCGCTGTAATTAAAATAAGAAAAATATACTTAATAATTTTTATCGTTCTTTTCACTTTACTGCCCCCTATTCTGCAAAGCTGTGCTTTCGTTCGAAAATGAAGAAAGCAAGCAGTACAATTATCATAAACACTGATAAAATTATTGATGCTGACGAAAGTCTGGGATAATTCAGATTGTAGTAATTATTATTGATAAAGTTTTGCAGAAAATAGACATTTGAATTCGGATAATCACCAAACAATGCAAAGACCTCACGGAAGATTTTGAAAGAATAAATCAATTCCATAAGGAAAACAAAAAATGTTGTCGGTGTAATCATCGGTATAGTAATTCTTGTAACTATTTGAAATGAACTTGCACCATCAAGCCTTGCACTTTCATAGAGCGACTGCGGAACATTTGCAAGTCCTGCCGTAAACAAAATCACACAAAATCCGCAGTATTTCCAAATGTAAATAAAAATTATCATCACCATTGAAAATTCGGAATTAAAAAATTCAATAGTATTAAAACCGAAAAAATTAAGTATTCCGTTAATTGCTCCGTAATCATCAAAAACCACCTGCCACACGCAGATAAGCGAAGCTACAGGCACTACAACAGGGATAAGCAAGGCACTTCTGAAAAACGATGATATTTTCTTAAAAGAATTAAGAAACAGTGCAATTAAAAACGAAATCACCATTAAAAGCGGTATTGCAACAACAGTAAATATTGATGTGTTTTTTAAAGCAAGCAAAAATGTGTTGTTTTTAAAAAGCTGTATGTAATTTTCTATTCCTACAAAAGTGCCTCCAACGTATAGGCTTTTTATAAAACAAATTATGTATGGCACAACGTAAAAAACTGCTATCCCTAAAAATGATGGCAATATAAACAGATATGCCGCTATATGCTCTTTTTGTTTCCTTGTTAATTTAGATTTTCTCATAATTCATTCCTACTCAGTCAAATAAATTTCCGTTGCCGCTGTGAGTTGACGTATAAACTTTTCCTTTGAAATATCCCCGTTTAAGTAATCGTTCACAATATCTCCGATAACCGAGGAGTTGTAATAAGTATTTTCAAATTCCAGATAATCATATAAAGTACAACTGCTTATACTGTTAATCATATCTAAATATTCATTAAAAAACTTAGTTTTTATTTCATCTGAATATTCTTCCTCAGATTTCTCATACTCTCCATCATCATTAATATCATATACACATTTTGACGTATGGTCAATTACATATTCAAAAGCAGCTTTATTTACAGGCAGTGCCCTTACCACTATTGATGGTGATGAGCTGCTTTCACTCCATAATTTTTGAATATCATAACTTAAAACATATTGAATAAAAGCCAATGCTTTTTCTTTGTTATTTGAATTATTATTCAATGCAATACCACATTGAACAAATGCTGATACTGCATTCGCCTTTTTATTGTAGTTTGGAATAATAACCGGCGTGCTGTTATTATTATAAATATAAAAATAAGAATTTAGCGTACTCATCATAGAACCGTCGAAAGATAATTGTGAAGTACGAAACAAATAATTACCTATTATATCCCATGTAGTTCCTTCTTTTCTTGAATTATCATTCCTAATCATTTTTCCAATATAATCTAAGCTCTCGGTAAATTCATCGCTTGAAAATTCTGTAGTTTTATTATAAAAATCCACATATTCATTAACATAGGAAAGGAAGAACTTATATGTTTCATCTTTATTTCCAAAAAGCGCATAACTATGGTCTTTGTCAGATAACCGTATCTCTAACTCTTTAAATGAAAAGTTAGTATTTTCCAGATTATATTTATCTAATATTTCCTGAGTTGTTATAAGTATATTGGGGCAATAAGCTATAGGTATAATATATCGCTTTCCATTGTAAATTCCGCAATCCATTATTGTTGAATTATAGTCATCAAAATCTATATCGGATTTGTATAATTCCGCAAGCTCATCTATATCCGCAAATGAACCGTTATCAATCAGCTTTTCAAAAGGTAATTTTTGATTCAATGAAATTATGTCGGGTCCTTTCCCCGCCATTATCTCCGTTGATATTTTTGTAAGCATAGTATCTTCCGAATCAAATTCCACGATTTCAATTTGATAGGACTCATCGTAATGCTTTGTACAATATTTATTGTACCTTTCAATAATATCGCAAATATCATCCTCATAGTATGCACAATATGTAAGCTTTGAGGAATTGCTTGAAGCTGTGCTTTCACCACATCCGCTGAAAGCAAACACAGTAATAATAAATTGTAATGTTAAAATTATCGCAATTTTATTTTTCATAATGATTCACCTTGTGATTATATATATCTTAACATAATTCTAAATTATTAATCTGTAGTTTATCTGAATTTTTATTAATTCAGGTAGATTGGAGGACTTCTGTTTTTAAAAAACATAACTGCCCTTTCTGCTTTCAATGCAAAAAAGGCAAAAAAATAATGCCGACAGGCAATAGCGTTAAAAGCTATAACTTGTCGGCATTTATATTCTTATTTTTAATTACGAACAATTATCCTCAATAATATTTCCGTCCTTTATCTCAATAACGCGTTGACATTTATTTGCTATATCTAAATTGTGTGTTACTATAACTATTGTAATTCCATTACTGTTTAATTCAAAGAGCATTTTCACTATTTCTTCCGATGTTTTACTGTCCAATGAGCCTGTAGGTTCATCGGCAAATATGTATTCTGGGCTTGTAACCAAAGCACGCGATATAGCTACCCTCTGTTTTTGACCGCCGGAAAGCTGTGATACTTTTTTAGATTTCAATGATGCAATTCCTGTTTTTTTTAAAGCTCTCATTACTGAACTTTTTTTATCCTTTATTTTTTTATTAAAATATAAGGGTGTCATTACATTTTCAAAAACAGTAAAATCGTCAATCAATGCAAAATCCTGCAATACTATTCCAATCTTAGAACTTCTAAGCTTTGATTTTTTACTTTCGCTAAGTTTATTGATATCAATATTATCAAGATAATATTCTCCGTCAAAATTATCAATGCATGACATAATATGTAATAACGTGGATTTACCCGCACCGCTTTCTCCTATAATTGCAACCGTTTCTCTATCGTCAATTTTTAGGTTTATGTTGTTTAACGCATGAACCATATTTTTTTTCCCTTTTAAATATATCTTGTTCAAATTTTTAATTTCAATCATAGTTGCCTCCGATTATCTTTTATATTTAAAAACTTCTATAGGTGGGTTTTTCTTTAATATTCTATAAGGAATTAACGATAATGATAACAGTATCATAATTATAGCTATTATAGCAATATAATTAAGCCAACACATACTTTTTTGCATAACAAAAATAAATATTACAAAGAATACAACCAATGTCAGAACAATATAGATAACAGTATATAATAAACTTATCAAAAAACATTTTTTGGTTGAAGCACCGCATAGATATAAAATGGAATAAAAATAAAGATTCTTATAAGTAGAAATAGCAATGCAACCAATCATTCCAAACAACGAAACTAAAGATAAAGTTAAAAGAATCGGACCTAATGCTCTAACTCTTGCATAAGCATCTTCTTTTCCGTTTTCTAACACATCAAAAAAAGTTCTGACATAATAATAATTACTAAACAGTTTATAAGCTTCATTTAAATCGTTTGAATTTTTTAAAACTATAGCTTCAGTCATTCCGGTACTAATAATTTCTTTTGGCAAATAATTATATAATGTTAATAACGGAATTTCAAATGATTCATCTGCTTTGCCTAACATATCTTTTGTATTCAATTCTGTACCACCGTTATTAAAAGTACAGTAGTAGGAGGTTTTTAATATACCAACAATCTTTCCCGTAAAACCATTTTCTGAATCAATATCAATTATGTCACCAATATTAAAATGTTTATTTAAGGAATAAGGTATTACTACAGGAATGTTTTTTAAATCATCTGTACACTCGTTTAGCCATGTTCCTTCTAATAATTCGGGAGTATAATCATTTACAAATTCATTGCTATATCCATAAAGAGTATATTCTCCTAAGTAAGCTACCCCACCCAATTCACAATAATCTATTGAATTTTCAGGTAATTTATTTAATAATCTTTCCGGAACAGAATTACCGCCATTATCAACTATTATTCCGTTTATATTTGAAAGTCCACTGCTAATGTACTCATCAACTGTAACAAAGTAACTATTTGCAGTAACTAAAATATCGCTTAATAATAAAGTGGAAGCAACTAATTGTATTATTATAATTATGCTCATTAATATATTCTTACAGAAAAGATGGTATGAAAATTTAATTAACTTCATTATTTTGTCACCCCAATCTTTTTTCGGAAATAGATATATTTTTTACATATTTTGAAATTACAGGAGCACTAGTAATAATAATAACTATAAAGTACACTATAATCATACTAATGTAATCATATATTCCTAAGCTGTATGTAAAATCCTCATATTGTACATATTCAATTATGCTTGGCAAGACACATCTTGAAAAAATACATCCACATACAAATGATATTAAAGCAATAATGAAAATTACATTAGCTAAGAGAAAAATGCAAGTTGTTTTTGTCGCACCGTTCAATCTATAAATATAAATAATTTTGTTATTCTTTTCTAATATATATAAATAGACAAATGCTACATTTATCATTGATAACAAAAATATTCCTATATATATAATAGTAGTAGAATCATTCCATAAGCTGTCAATATTTTTTATTCTTTCCGGATAGATTATTTCTGCATTTTCAAAGCATTCCGTCAATTGAGAAATAATTTTATTATTTTCATCGTCATCAGGATATTTATCTAAAACAATTGATACAGATTCATTATTATGCTTCACATCATTTATAGACGATATAGGTAATATATTATAACCGCCAACTGAATATGTACCAATTACAGTATATTTATCATTACATATTGATATTTTATCCTCTTCTATCACACCTTCATCACCTGATATTATTACATGTTTGTTTGTCACAAATTCGTCTTGGTTGAAATATCTACCATGCTTAATGTGATTGGGATAGTAAAGATAGTCAAACATTATTCTTGTATCATCAATATTAGCTTTTATGGAGACTGCATTTAATTCTAAATCACACTTATTATTAAAATGCTCTATCTCTTTTAGCATCATATTATCATCGATGAATGCACCATTAAACGATACAGTATAGGTCTTAGAATTATCATATTTTTTATTTGCATTTGTATAGCTTGCAAAATACGAAAACACAAAAAGAGATGCAAATATAGATATTATCTGTATTAAGCAAAGAAATCCAACCAATAACTTATTATTTTTTAAAAAATGCCAAAAGATTTTAATTGATAAATTTAACATTAGCTTTATCCTCAAAAGGGTGCCCTTATAGTATAAGGACACCCTCAACTTGAATATCTACTTATGATTGAGTTCCCACAACATTGTATATTAATGTATTTCTGTTATTGCTCAACGTGAAAATGTGTTTAGTGCTACCAACAGTAGTACCGTAGCCTGCCTCTTTGTTTACATAATTTGAAGAAGAACCGCTTGCGGCCAAGTCACCGTTTGTTTTATAAATATAAACTTTGACATTTGTTGATTTTAAACCGCTGCTGCTATTAATTTTGGAATAAGCGGTATCAGAATATGTAGGGAAAGTACTGCCTTTCCAATGTTGTGCGGTGACTGTTGCACTACCTCCACCAGAAACCGAAAGCGATTTTGTATGCTTTTTCTCAGTCTGATCGGACTTACTAAGTATGTACGATCCCGAACTTGTTGTGGTTGCAGCTGATGCACTAAAACAACCTAATACTATCGTTGAAACCATTAGTATACAAAATCCTAATAAGAACATTTTCTTTTTCATTGTAAAGCCTCTTTCTTTTTAATATATTTATAATTTTTCGCAAATTATTAAAACATCGGAAACTCCTCCTTCCTGAGAATACAATAAATAATTTCTTTTGTATTTATGTTCTTCATTTATATTTGTTGAGTTTGTCTACAGTAACCTGAAATCATAAATGCTTAGTTTAATCCTAGTTTAATTTGTAATTTGGACTTTTCTCATTAATAACACCAAGGTGCTCATTATAACTCCGCATATCAAAGAGTACCCTATGTTTCTGAGTTCTGTTAAAACACAAAATAATGATATGATAAATATACAGACTGAAATTAAAACAGCTAATGTTTTGTACCACTTTTTCTCGTAACTATTCAATGGATTGTTTTCTGTGTCAAGAGGGGACATTAATATTATCAACACCACACAAAGCAATTCAAATATTATGAGTAAATAAGTAAATATATTACCAACACTATTTGCATATTTAATTAAGCACAACATTATTATGCTTGAAATAACAGAAAACGCATAACACCTGACCGGCGTTTTAGCGTGATAGCCGCCTGCAAACTTACGGATAGCTATAAAAGAAAAATAGAAAACTAAACTTTCAATAAATAAATTGAAACATAAACCTATTATCATAACAGTTGCAATATGTATTAATGATGATAAAATAATATTAACAGCATATTCGTAAAGTTCTTTATCTTCGTTTTTTATAAGGTCGTTTGATACAAAAAACTCTATGAGTTTCGAACTAAACTTTTCCATTACTTTATCTTTTTAAATGCATCAAGTTTTGTTGGAGCCTTAGGCTGATACATTACAAAGCAAGTGGACGTATTAGCATTTATTGAAAGTGCTAATGTAAAACAAGCAATAATTGCAGGTGAAATTTTGCAGATAATGGTTTTAATTGTCTTCATAGTATTATTTCCTCCTTTTGTTGGAATTTTAACACATATTAAAAATAAAAACATAATTTTTGCAAAAATGATATCAATTTCATTCAAAGTGATGTATTTTTCTAATTATTTCGTCAAAAATAAAAAATTTATACCTAAAACAATGACATTTTTTGCAATATATGTTATAATTATGTCATAATTCACGGGAGGTTTTCCTTTTGAAAGTATTGATTTGTGACGACGACAAATATATTGCCGATGAAATACAAAGCAAGCTGACTGAATTTACGGATAAGCATAAAATATATTTTGATATTGATGTGTTTTACAACGGCGTCGCTCCTATGAAAAGCGATGCCAGTTATGATATGGCGTTTATCGACATTGAAATGCCGCAGGTAAACGGGCTTACTTTGGCGGCTCATTTAAAAGCTTTTAATCCCAATATAATTATTTTCATAATTACTTCCCACGAGTCTTATCTTGACGACGCAATGGATTTGGATGTGTTTCGCTATCTGTCAAAGCCTATTGACAATGACCGTTTTTTCAGAGCATTAAATACGGCTATTAACTATTATCATTCCAATACTCAAATAATAACTCTTGAATACTATGACGAGTATTATTCTGTTTTCACAAGCGATATAGTATATATAACTATTGAAGAAAGAAAGGCTGTTATTATAACACGGCAGAAGAAGTATTATACAAATAAAAAATTAAGTTATTGGAAAGAAAAACTAAAGGATTACGATTATTTTGCACAACCGCATTACAGCTATCTTGTTAATCTGAGGTATGTCTCGGATTTTAATAAGACTCAGCTTAATATTAAAGTAGATTTAAAAACTGAAACTCTACCTATATCTCAAAGGAACTATTCAAACTTTAAAAAGGCATATTTTGCATACATAGGGGTATAAAAATGGTATATACAATTTGCTATGCACTTATTTTTCTTGCAGAAATTCTGATATCACTATTTTATTTTGAAAACAAATTTGAAAGAAAGGCAAGTAAAAAGTTTCTGATAATCTCATTACCGACAGCTTATACAATTCTGTACTTTGCAAGGCTGTTTAATATAACCGTTGTAAATATGCTCGCATTTTTTGTCTGCAATTTCTTTTTGCTTCGTCTTTGCTACAAGGCAAAAATAAAGTCCGCAATATTCCATTGCAGTATACTTTTAGTATTTAATGTTACTACAGAATTTGTTGTTATGTTATTTTCAGCTGCCATACTCGGGACTGAACTACTCGCCTGTCTTGATAATTCGGTAAACCTTATTTTTCAATCAACCATCAGCAAACTGCTTTATTTTTCTTCAATGTATATACTGTCTAAGGTATCATCAAATGAGCGTCGTAAGGAAAGTCCTGCTACGTCGCTTATGCTGTTTCTTCTGCCAATATCAAGTACTCTGATTATATATGCAATATTATATTCACTTGCAGAATATGAATTAGGACAAGTCTTTTTAACCTTGCTTTTAATCGGCATAGTGGTGTTGCTTTTTTCAAACATAGCGGTGTTCTGGGTTTATGAATTCACTCTGAAAACTCAGAGCCGCAATATGGAATTGGAATATGAAAAGCAGAAACTAAAATCTGCAGCTGAGTATTACGATTTACTCAATGAGCAAAATGAAAACTCAAAAATTGTTATGCACGACATAAAACGGCATTTAAACGCCATTAAGAGCATCGCCAAAGACAAGGCTGTTACAGAGTACATAGACGATTTTATTGAAGACTTCAGCATAAATAAATCTGTTGATTACTGCAACAATCCTATGGCCAATTCAATCGTCAACAGGTACAAATCCTTCTGTGACAAGTTCGGGGTGAAGATGAATATTGACATCAGAAGTGCTGATTTTAGCTTTATGAGCGAACCCGACATAACTGCTCTGCTTGACAATCTGCTTGAGAACGCAGTTGAAGCGGCACAAAATACAGAGAACGGATTTATAGATTTTTCGGCTTTCGTCCGCAAAAATAAATATCTGTCAATACAGCTTACAAACTCGGTCAAGAATATTGTAGCCGTCAAGAACAACCGCATAGCATCATCAAAAAAATCTGACGCAATACATGGAACGGGACTAAAAAGCATTAAAAGAGTAGTTAAAAAATATGACGGTGAAATAAATATGAAATTCAATGAGGATGATATGACCTTCACCTCAAACATTGTGTTTGAAATTCGGAGATAACGCAGTAATCGAATCATATAATTCCTTGACTAATGAAATGCATTATATAATGAGAAATTCCAATACCTAATAATACTGATATCAACAAGATGAGATCTAATTGATGGAATTAAGAATCGGAAAGAAATTGCAAATATAAAAGTTTTGCAGTTGGATTTATTGTTATTATTTTTGCCTATTAAACATTTTATATAGCAAGCTACTTTTACCCCCATGTTCACGGTAACACTGTTCAGTTACGATTTATCTAGGCTTTTTCGAGTTTTATAATAATCATGTAAGTGCTTAAGTATCGCTCTTTAGAAATAAATTATATTTTCTTAGACTTATATAATCTATCTGCATTGATACTATTGTCTGTTTCAACAATTATTTATGTAATTTTGATGTTAAAAATCAAATTATAGTATCAGGAAAAGGAATATCTAATGAAATGTTTTAAAAATCGCTATAACAATTTATCATATATAATTTTCACAATACTATCTTTGTTTTCAATAAGTCTGATTTTTAACAATAATGTATGGTTTGATGAAGCTTATACACTGTCGCTAATTCAGCACAATTATTCCGAAGTAATTGAAATATTAAAATCGGATATGCATCCTCCTCTATACTTTATATCTCTGAAATTCTTCTGTGAGATTTTCGGTTATTCGATTTTAGTAACTAAAATTTTTTCGGTACTCGGTTACATTGCAACGCTTTTGCTTGGCTGTGCCGTGGTTAAGAAGCATTTCGGTTCGGATACATCAATGGTATATATGCTTACTATAGGGGCAATTCCTATGTCGCTTTATTTCAGCGTTCAGCAGAGATCGTATCAATGGTCCATATTTTTTGTTACACTTTGCTTTACGGAAGCTTTGCTGTTTCTTGAAAATCACGGGACGCGGCATTGCGTTATATTTGTTATCACCGCTTTGTTTGCCGCGTACAACCACATTTACGCTTTGCTTGCGGTCGGCGTGATTTTCATTTTCGTGAATATCTATGCTTTTGTAAAAGACGGAAAGCTGATAAAAGCAATCATAATATCTGATATAGCTATGACGGTGGGATATTCTCCGTGGATTATCCCGCTGTTATATCAAACCGAGGCGGCTGCCGGTAGCTTCTGGCTAAAAGGAGTAGAACCGCTTTCGGTGGTTGTGTTTGCATCGGGAATTGTTATTTCGACGCTGATACTCGCCAAAAAGGAAAACCGCAGGTTATCTGTAATATTTGCGATAACCTGCGTATTAAGCGTTCAGGCGATAGGTCTGCTTGTGACAATTTTCATTCGCCCCTTTTACATAGCGAGGTACAGCGTTGTTATATCGGGAATTTTCGCGCTGCTTGTCGCTTTCGGCACACAACATATAAAAGAAAAAGTTAAAAATATTATTTGCATATTGCTTTGCGCACTTAACGTAGCCTGTCTTATCGGCACGGGAATATTTGAATACAACCCGTCAATGAATAATTTTTTCAACCGCTTTGATGAAATAGCTTCTTCAACAGATACATTTTTATATTGCGACAGCTCATTCGGAATTTTGTCATATTATTATCCCGAAAACACGCATATCTGCACTTATTACGAACCGTGGTTTTCGGCTTTTGACAATGTTGATTGTGTCAATAAAAAGGATATTGTAAATGATATTGATTTTGATAATACGGTTTGGTTTGTTAAGAACGAATTAACCAAGACGCCTGATTACATAAAAGATAATTTTATTTTGGAATTAACGGATACATTCAAATGTGATTTCAATACCTTTGAGGTGTATTCGATACAAAAATAATTTTAATTCTAAATTTCATGCACCTAATTAATTTAACATAAACAGCAAACTGCTCTTACCGCCGTGTTCACGGTAGCGTTGCTGTGTTGTGACAAATCCTGCATTTCGCAAATCTTTAATAGCTCTGCGAACAGTAGCAGGCGACAGCTTTATGTCGCCTGCTATTTTGTTTACTGAGGGCCAGCATTCGCCGTTTTTATTAGCTCGGTCGTGGAGGTAGGTATATACGGCAACGGCTCGGTGAGGCAAGTCCATTTGATACAGAAAAGTTAATCTACTCATTGCTGTTATCCCCCTGCGTTGGTCTTTCGGTTCTTATGACTACTTTTCTTTGCTTGTCTGCATTCTGTTCAACGCTTGAATTTTCGGGTTCTTCTGTTGACTCATCTTTCTGTTCAGAATCAATAGTATTTTCACTATCGGTTTGTTCAGTGTTTGGAGAGGTTTTAAGATTTTCATTTTTCTTCTTTTTCTCACTGCTTGCCTCATCAAAATCCGAATCAGTTGCAGGCTGTTCAAGATAGTGAGGATAGTATTTTTGAATTATGTTATTGAACAACTCTGAACGGTTGGCATAGTGAACTTCACGATTTCCGTTTTCCATGACCTCATACTTTTCTTCAAATTCTATGCCCCATTTAAAGAAAAGCTTTAGCTTAACTTTCATCGGATAAAATCCTGTTTTCATCACTACAAACGTTCCTTTTGGAAGTGACTTCAACTCATCGGGAGTCATCAATGGTCGTTCAATCATTTGCAAGGATTGTGACGGATCATTCTTGCTCCTGCTTACAGAACCTGACATAACAGTTCTTGAGCCGAGTGCTTTTGACAGCACCTCAGCGCTTGTGCTGTTGGGAGCAAAGCCGCCGAAGATGGTCAGCTGTGTGTTGTCGATAATTACATCAGCACCCTCTTTGCCGTAGTTGCGTTCAAGCTGTGCAAAGGATTGAATGATTGGTACTATCTGCAACCGCCTTGAACGGGAAGCGGAGAACATCATCTCTGCCGAATCAATCTTCGGCAATGGCGATAGGTAAGGGTTTGATATTATCGCCACCTTTTCCCCCGCCTCACACCGAACATGAGCGATTTCCACTCATCCGGCGTTCCATCGGTGTATACAAATTCAATAATCATATTTTCTTTAAAACAACAAAATCCTTGTGGTTAGATAGGGTTAAATTTAAGCGTTTTCTCAGCCTGTTCAGTTTATCCTTCTGTCTGCTGTTCAATGAAAATTTCTGTAAATAATAGCTTATAGTTTCTGCATGGACAGCATGTAATAAAATATGGACATCTTGTTTTATCAGTACAAGGTTTGAATATTTGTCGTCTCCGCCGTCTGCTCTTCGAGTTTTGTGATGATAATGTATATCGCCAATTACAAGAGGTTGCCCTGTAATAGCACATTTACCTTGCTGGGCACAATATAACGCTAATCTATTATCGTTATACTCAATGCTTTTGCCCTGCACAGGGTTTTCCATAAGGTAGTGCAGGATATTTACATTCACTTTTTCAAGCGACTTATGAACAGCCGCTCGCCCTTCCGGTGCGTAGATACACCAATTCCTCGCTCTGTGCTTTGGCGGCTTTGTTTGCACATACGCAATCGGAAGCACAAACAATCCTCGAATATATCTTAACTGACTGCTTTGTCCATATGAGCTTGTAAAATAAAGTGTGTAAGTTAAAAAATAGCTTGCACACTTTTTGCATTTGTGCGGTATTTGCCGTTCCGCTGATTTTTGACGACATAAAAATTGCCACAC
>OHJN01000562.1_pt1 | contig 19573 bp, 16 predicted proteins | sample 1568531 | NCBI WGS metagenome assembly OHJN01 (sample SAMEA3879594, study PRJEB24766) | human gut metagenome | biome: human-associated habitat; feature: feces | place: USA | collected 1985/1987
TGCATCATTTTAAGTCCCTGAATCCCCACACGTTCCATCTCTGAAAATATTTTTTCCGACACACAACCGAATCCATTCAGGACGCGCCTGAAACGCGGGTAAGACGTTTCATATAGCTGATATACAATAACTTCAGCAATCCATTTTCTCCATAAAAAGCATAGGAATGACATCTCAAAGGTGTTGACCTCACCTTCAACATGGCACCTAACCAATTATCTAACAATAAGATGCAGACTATTGCTCTCCTTTATAGTAAACTTCCGAAACTTTCATGAAACCTCGTCTGATAAAAAAGTTGTGGGCATTGTGATTATTTTTTCCAGACTCCAGATAAACATCTTTCAGATTTCTGCTCTTGAACCAATCCTCGGCAGCAGAAAACAGACGGCTGCCTACACCACGGCCGCGAGCCTCAGCATTGACAAGAATATCACATAAGACGCCGAATGGCGCGCCACCGTCCGAATCGGTCTCCATAACACAGAATCCGAGCAGAACTCCTGTGGAATCTTCAGCCTTATAGACGGCCATTCCTTCAGCAGTCATATGTTCCTCTATATAAGTAAGCCAAAGATGACGGGTATCGGCATCGAGCTGCGGAACGTACTCTTCACCGTTGAAAACCAGATGCCCTATTCCCATCTGCATCTCGCCATGTGAAATGTACTCGACATTCTCCGACAGATGCGCATAAAACAGGTCCGCAAGAGCTTCCTTGTCGGAAACTGTCGCAGGCTTAATATGTATCTCATTCATAACTTATTGTCGCTAATATAACACTTCTTTAATTCGTGAAACGATGCTGCGGATTGTTTTGGAAATGACCAGAAGAATACCGAATATCGTAACACAGGCGACCACCATCACGACTACGGCCGCCAGATGACTGGACTGGATACCGAAATATGTAAGGAACGGCATCTCAGACTGCTGAAAGAAGAGCTCGAACGTGGATGCTACAGAGATGATGGCCAATATGAAGTTCAGCACAAAGTCGGATTTCATTGACTTGAAATCGCTCAGATTGTGCAGACTGCTGTCCACCATCGACATCATCTCATTCAGGCGGTCGAGGTCATTGTCCAGATTCAGCCGTCTGGTAGTGCGGTCGAACATCACCTTATGCGAAGCGAACTTGGAATACTTCACCACGTCCAGCTGCAGCACCATCCTTGACAGACGCATGCTGAGTTTGGCATTCTGGCCTATCAGATCCAATGACGAGGTACTGGAGGCAGACAATGTGGCATCAATAAGCACATCATTCGCACGGCCGATCACGTATTTCTTGGCCAGAACCATCTGAAGGATAAGCAGATACTCCGGCCAGGACACATGATAACGTGCACGTTCCTTGAGATGCTCCGCCCAGTTCACTCCCTTCTTTTCCACCGTTCCCGCGGTTTCTTGCCCATCTCCCCGACGCCCGTAAGTCCCGAGGACAATGCTCATATTGCTGTTGACCAGCACAAGGTCGTCCGTATCAATGGCAATGTTCTCGCCGCACACATCGTCATAAGCTTCCGCGTCCCGATACGGCCATTCGCCCGGGTACAATGTCATAAGACCGATGAGCTCAGGCTTGTGGAAATCACGTATATGGCTGACTATCTGGGCTTCCGTCATCTTGTCAGGCCTGTCGTTGCTGAACAGGTCGGTTCCGTCAGGAAGCGGATGGCGGATATCCTCCCACAAATCAACCATCGCGAAGCGGGAATCATTGACAATGCTTACCGGCGTAGTTTTCATGGATTTACGGAACTTTGCCTTCTCCTCGCCACTCAGAGACTTGCTGAGCCTGGTGCAGCATCTGTAGATAAAACGCTTATACCTTACGGCTATTTTTCCGAAACCCCTCTCTCCGCTACCCATCGGCAGACACACCCCTTCCTCCAGAGGGTCGCCCAATTCGCTGAGAAAGAGGTTCTCCACCTTGAAGTCGCCCTCAAGATTGATATTCGTACGCGAAGCTCCGTCCTCGCAGGACTCGTTCACATCGCGGCTCCAATATTCAGCCCCGAGCCAAGTAGAGAGCAATGCTATTATATGGTCAATGCCGACAGGCGCGGACAATGTCCCGGAATGTCCGTTGAAAAGGAAGCGATAGGTGATGGATACGGTGTTGCCGAAGAACAATGACATCTCAACATTGACATGACACTTGAGGAGCCTCGGCTCGATCTCATCTTCCTCGGGCTCGATCGGCATCTCGAAGTCAAATCCCCGCAGAGAGAACCGCCTGACATTTTTCTCGTCAGGAGATTTCCCTTCATTGCGCAGGACAAATATCTGTTTTTCAATGCTTCTGCCCATCGGCACAATCGGAATGGCCAATGCATCTGCTTTTTCTTCGTAAACGAACTTGTCCTTATGGAAAACGTAATCTTCGTCACCAGGCAGATGACGGACATAACGGTCCGGCAGCAAGAACTGGAGCTCCTGCTTTATACTGAACGTCTGGATAAAGACCGCGGAGAAACCCGGAATCTCAAGTCCGTGTCCGTCCCGGGAACAGCAATAGTCGTAAGTCATCGGTTATCAATCAGTTTGAAAATATCTACTGGGTGCGCCCTACGTAGGCGTCAGAGGAATTGTCGATTTCCCTGCTGAAGAAGCTCTCGGCTGCCTTCCCCATCGCTTCATTCCAGAAACGCGGACCGCCGGATTCCTGAACTACCCAGAGCCTGAGCTGTTTCTTATGCCAGTTCACAATACAATCCGTTCCCCAGGCACCGCCATGACCGAACCACGCATCATCATTGTCCACTTTAGGTGCTGACAGTCCAAGTGAATAGCCGCCCATATTTTCAGGACGGGTGCTGACCGCAAGAATGGACTTTACGGTTTCTTCCTTGAGAATACGGACTCCATTGTCTCCCACACCGAGATTCATGAGCATCTTATAGAACTTGAGCTGGTCATTGGCAGTAGTCCACAGGCCGGCACCGGCAGACGCGAAAACATGCGAGTCATTGTACGGACGCTGCTCCCACGGATTCTCCTCAAGCCACTCGGCCGGTTCGCCGTCCTTGCCTTTGAACAGTTCTATCTTGCTGTCCAACTGCTTGTCCGTAGGCCAGAACCAGGTGTCCTTCATGCCAAGAGGGTCGAGGACAGTCTCTTTCAGATAGTTCTCCCATTTCATTCCGGTCACGGTTTCCACGACTGCGGCACCTATGTCAATGCCGGTATTGGAATACAATTCCCTCGTTCCCGGCTCGAACATGATAGGCGATTCCGCTGCAATGGATGCCACCTGACGTATAGGAGCTCCGCCTGACCAGCCGCCTCCGCGGACATCTCTGCGCTTGGCACTGCATTCAAAAGGAAATCCGCCTGTATGATTCATACACATTCTGACTGTGAGGACATTCTTGGCCTTGTGCAAGATTATTGTGCTGTCAGTCTTGCCATCAAGCACCCAGAGCGTACTGAATTCCGGAAGATATTTGGAAACGGGATCATCCAGAGAGATCTTACCCTCCTCAACGAGCTTCGCAATGGTCACCCCGCAAAACCCCTTGGTCTGGGAGCACTGCATGAACACGTCATCCATGGTGATAGGGCGCTTCGTTCTCGGGTCCGCATAACCGATGCAGCAGGTCTCCTGTACACCATTATTATATAATACACTTATAGCACCCGGAAGCTGGCCGCTGTCCACAAACGGCTGGAGCGCTTCCTGCGCGAATGTTGTTCCTGAATCCCGGACAGCGACCGTGTCCCGGCTTTGGCTGCATGCCACGCACAAGAAAAGGGCGACGGCCATCAGCATGTGATAAATTCTGTTCATGTTAATGTTAATATGTTATGTGTTATTAGTTTGCGCACAAAATACAAATTTATAAAACCGGATTCGGATTTCAAATTGAGAAAGAGGAAAACGAAGTAGTTTTCTTCTTGAAGAGCGGTGATGTCATGTTCTATTATGACAGGGGCAGCCGTGCCGCCAATGTTGCGCGCGAACTGCTGGGCGGCTATAAGGGCAATGTCCAGACAGACGGATACGCCGCATATGACCAGTTCGAAGAGAAGTCCGGAATCAGCGCTGCTTGACCGTTTTCACTGCTTTATCGAGGGATGGTATCTCCCCCCGTCTCAAAAAGGATTGCTACTGCAGCCATGAAGCTATTCTTCCCGCATTGGAAAACACCAGAAGATGTAAACAAGGAAGAGTTCGACACAAGTCACACGATATAGAAGAATTCCGCCCTTTCAGTACAAAGTTTTGCAAAAATTTTGTACCTTTGCCTCGTAAACGACACCAACTATGTGCATCAAGGACGACATAGCACAGCGCATCGAGGCGGCAAATCCGGACGAAATCTTCTTCATCTCCGACTTCGCCACAAACGGCAATGACGAATTCATCAGCCACAAACTCTCCGAACTTGTGGCCGAGGGCAAGGTCATGCGCCTCGCAAACGGCATCTACTACAAGCCCGTGCGCACTCGATTCGGCGAACTCAAACCGAGCGTCGACACCATCGTCAGGGCCATCGCCCGCCGCGACAAGGCGCAGATACTCCCTACAGGCGCGGCAGCCGAGAACATGCTCGGACTCTCCACCCAGATACCCATGAACTACGTCTACCTCACCTCCGGCTCTGCCCGACGCATCAACCTCGACATCGCCACCGTCACATTCAAACGCTGCGTCCCCAAGAACTTCGCCTACCAAGGCAAACTCATGCCCATACTCGTCCAGGCCCTCAAATCCATCGGCCAAGACAACATCACCCCCGAACACGTGGCAAGGATTAAGGCTCTTCTCGCCGAGAATCCCGAGCCCGACACCTACGCCCACGACCTCGCCCTCTCCCCGATATGGATAAAGAAACTGTTCAGACAAATAAATCCGACACTATGAGCAATTGGCTGACATACACCCTCGAAGAAAGGAAAGTGATGCTGCAGAAATCCTCTGCAGAAGAAAGGCTCCCCGACTACGCTGTAGAAAAGGACTGGTGGGTAACGATGACTCTTAAGGCATTGTTCCAGACTGGTTGTGCAGACAAACTGACATTCAAGGGCGGGACATCACTCTCAAAGGGTTGGAACCTCATACAACGCTTTTCCGAAGACATAGACCTTGCGCTGAGCCACAGCTACTTCGGCATCACGCCAAGTTCCAACAGCCAGCTGCTCAAACTCCGTAAATTGAGCCATAAATACCTCACTCAGGACTTCGTCGCCGAATTGGATGCCGAACTGCACACCGTCGGGCTGCAGGGATACAAACTCTACCCCGTTATCGAAAAGGATGGCAGAGCAGTCGACTCTGATGCTGATCCCACGATGCTCGTACTCGAATACCCCTCAATATCCGAGCACCACTCCCAATATGTACCAGCCGCCGTCAAAATAGAAATCAGTTGCCTCTCAATGGAAGAACCCTTTGAAATAAAGGAAATATCCACCATCATCAGCAAGCACTATCCCGAAGACGACCTCGGCACATCGGCAAAGATACCGACTGTATTGCCAGAGCGCACCTTCCTCGAAAAGGCATTCCTGCTCTGCGAAGAGTTCCAGAAAAACGAACCTCGCAGCTATCGCATGAGCCGCCACCTTTACGACCTCGACAGGCTCAAAGACACCGAATACGGCAAACGGGCACTCGCCGACGATCAGCTCTACACCAACATCGTCGAGCACCGCCGCAAGTTCTACCATGTAGGCTACGCCGACTACGACAAAGACTACCGCGACCGCATAGAGTTCTACCCGCCCGACAACTGCATAAAAGCCTGGGAAAGCGACTACAACGACCTCCTAACCAGTTTCGTCTACGGAGACCGCAAAACCTTCGCCGAACTCCTCGCCAGCATCGCCGAACTCCAAACCCGCTTCCGCAACGGTGAGTAAGCCACTCTGCCCAGGCCTTCTCAACGGTGTAATTCCTGTCACCTGTCCGGAACACCTGCTTGATCCTCTGCCACCTCTCGCTTGTCCTCGAGGCTTACGTTGCTGCGATTAGTGACAAAATCGAGACTAATCTCAACCAATCGAACAAAATCGCAACACGTGCCTCAGCGGTGGCTTACAATCATTGTAAAAGTCAAAAAAATCCCGCTCCGCGGGGACGGAGCAGGATAAAAAGTTATGGTCCTGACTTTGACAATGAGGCACCCTACGCGAAATTGGGGTCAATCAGCGGCCTGATGGTCTCCTGCTGGGGTGTGGTGTAGAGTGTTTCGGTGTATAGCTCACCGTTGGGCAGCCGAAGGCGGATTGTCGTGATGGTTTTGGCGATGCTGAGGACTTTGTCGACGCTCATCGGGATGCCTTTCTGCCGGATGATCCGTTCCAGATCCTTGTACATCTTGTAGGCAACGAAGCAGATGCAGATATGCGCCTCGATCCGTTTCTCCGTGAAGTGGAACATCGGACGCATCTCCAGTTGCCCTTTCCCTATGCGGAAGCAGTTATGAGTAGCTTCTCATAACTTTTTCCACGTTGGAGAGCATGTTCCGGTACTCGTCCCGCGTCCGTTCGGCTGCGTCGAAGTCAAGAAGTTGCTGCCCGCAGGACCGCAGGACCCATTCGGTAGCCTCCTTGAACATGCGCTCTATCTCCGCAGGGTCGGATGACGAGCCGAAGCTCTTCACCTGGCGGAAAAAGCCTCCGCTCTTGTCCACCACGACCACACTGGTGGTGCCACTCTTGTTGACCTTCCTGCGTACAAACATGCCCCAAAGGTACGCATTTTTGGCGCGAGGCACCCAAGGCACCGGGGCGATTTTTCAACAAAGCTGATTTTCAGAAAGTTACAAGGATGGCGAAAAATGGCTGTCAAAGTCAGGAAACGACACTTATCCTTTTTTGACACAGTTCAGTTTACAGTCTCGTCTCTTGGCTATACTCCAAGCACTCTTCTTGGTAAGCACGGCTCAAAGCCGCGTAATCTGCATATTGCAGAAGTCTTCCATGATGCAGGCTTCATCGAAGCATGGGGACGAGGTTATGAGAAGATTGAGGAGAGCTTCGCCGCAGCAGGGCTTCCGATGCCGGAGATTGAAGCTTCGCAAGGCGGTGTCTGGGTGTGCATCAAGAGGCGCAATCCGTTCACGGATGTCGGTGTAAATGTCGGAGATAATGTCGGAGAGGTGTCGGAGACAAAACTATCTGAGCGTCAACGACATATCCTCTCTCTAGTTCTCAACGACCCGACCATTTCCGCAAAGAGAATGTCGGAGATGTTGTCGGTGAACAAAAGGGCTATCGAAAGGGATATTGATTATCTTCGCAAAACCGAACAAATCTTCCGCGAAGGCAGCGACAATCATGGTCATTGGGTAGTCGTTAAACCAGAATAAGCTTTCAATTTCAAACTATAACAAGGGATGTCTTCACGGCATTCCTTGTTTTGTTACGAACGGCCACTGACATAATACTTTATGCTAAATAACCGCTAAATGTTAGAATTTGCACGAAATTGTATGAATCCTTTTATATCTAATGCCTTCGATGAAAATTTTTTCGTAATTTTGCATTGAACTATAGCGACGAATGTATCGCTTAGTGTAAAAACGACATATTTTAAAAGACGTTATGTCTTCTGCTTGTTCATGCGAAGCCTGAGAAACTTCTAAAAAATGAAAGCAAGAGAAGGTATGATGGTCTCCACGTGTTTAGCGTGGAGCTGTTATTCCGCATCTGCTTTCAACGGTTTTCTCAGGGCCTGCATGATAGGATGCATCAATGAATTCGGCTCTGCGCTTTTTTATGCTGCTGTCCCGCCCAGAAGATGTAATAATCAAGAAAGGGATTATGAAATATACATTTTCAGGGCACGAATCGTTCCATTGCAAGAGTCTCTGGCTGAAAAAGGGCTACGACTTTGCAAAGGCGGAAAAATCGTTCAACGATGATTCCGCAGTGGTTGACCTTGGTGTCGGCAAGAACATGGTTGCCTCGATAAAGTTCTGGCTGAAATCATTTGGCATCATAGACGAAAGCGGAGAAGTAACAGAAACAGGCGACCTGCTGTTTGCCGATGATGGATTCGACCCATATGTAGAGGATGTTGCGACCCAGTGGCTTCTGCACTACCTCTTGGTTTCTACCGAGTATGCAACCATTTATCACATAGTCTTTGCCGAGTTCAACAAGAACAGAAAAGACTTCTCAAAATCGTCGCTTCTCAATTACCTCAAAAGGCTCTTCGCAGACAAGAGATTTGACAAGACACCCTACAACGAGAACACTATCTCCCGCGACATTGCAACGCTCCTGAAGAACTACGCCCGACCGGAGAATCCGAAAGTCTATGAAGATTTCTCGTCCGCTCTGATTGACCTCAATCTCATCAAACGCATAGATAGGGACAACTTTGAGTTCAACACATCCACCAAGGCAGCCGTTGAACCATTGATTTTCCTCTATGCCATTCTTGACATCGCAAACGGCGAATCTGTGGTCGAATATTCGCAGCTTCTATATCTGGCAGGCATCTTCGGAATGACAACCAATGATATGTATGATGCTTTTGAATCCATCCACTCCATGATTCCGAGCATATCGTTCAGCAATTCCGCCGGAGAACAGCTTTTCACAATCAACGAGCCCATATCAAAGAATGAGGTTCTGAACATGTACTACAGAAGATAAGGCCATGGGATTTTCTACTTCCGTAAATATAGAGAGGGACTTCGGCAAAACGCCTGATTACATAGTCACGGCCAATGCCCGTCAGGCTGTCGGCAAAATCATCAATCAATACAACGCAGGAATCCACTCGTTTTGTTTGATTGGTTCATATGGCACAGGCAAGTCCAGCTTCATCCTCGCTCTGGAAAACTGCCTTAGACACGTAACCACAGGTGCAGGAGTGCTTCTGAAAGACCCTCGGCAATTCGATGGTTATGACAAATTCTCGTTCCTTAACATTGTAGGTGACTATGCCGCCCTGTCATCAGTTCTTTCTCCTGCAATCAAAGCGGAGGAAAAAAATTGCCTATCAGCTTTTGATGCATATTACAATAAAATACATTCTAAAGGAGCATTCCTTGTCGTTGTTATAGACGAGTTTGGAAAGATACTCGAACATGCGGCAAAGAACAACCCGGAAAAGGAAATGTATTTCCTCCAGAAGTTCTGCGAACTTGTCAACGATACCAGCAAAAATGTTCTGTTCATCGCAACTCTTCATCAAGGATTCAATGCCTATGCGAAAGGGTTGAAGGAATCTCAGAAGCAGGAATGGACGAAGGTTAAGGGACGAATTTTCGACATTGTATTCAATGAGCCAATAGAGCAGCTTCTTAACTTGACAGCTTCAAGACTGTCTGCAAATAAAGTAGGAGCTGAAAACGGAAGTGTATCTCGAATATATGACCTGGCATTGCGCTCAAAGTTTGCCAGCCGAAATCTTAATACAGAAGTCGCTGCTGCCCTTTATCCGCTTGATGTTATTGCTGCATATGTGCTGACACAGGCAAATCAAAGATACGGACAGAACGAAAGGACTCTGTTCACATTCCTGGAATCAACAGGGGACGGCTCAATTGCAGATTTCAAGGCAAGAAAGAATTATCTATACAATCTTGCAGAGGTTTACGACTATATCACGTATAGCTTCTATTCAAGATTGCAGGAAATCAACGAAGATTCTGCAAACTGGTCGGCTGTCAAGATTGCTATTGAGCGAACGGAAGGCCTTAATGAGTCTGACAGTTTCATAGAAGATGCAATAAAGATTATAAAAGCGGTCGGACTGATGTCGATATTCTCGTCATCTGCCGCTGTGCTTGACAAGGAAATTCTGTCGGAATATTCACGGTATTCAATGGGTATTGAGAATCCAGAGAAGATAATTGAAAGGCTTGAAAAATCTCAGATTCTAAGATATGCCAAGTACAAGTCAAAGTATATTCTTTTTGAAGGAACCGATGTCGACATCGAAGCTGGTCTGTTTGAGGCTGCAAGGGAATGCAAGAAGCCGGAAGTCGTAGCGGAGAGAATCAGCTCTTACTTTGATTTTAAGATTGCTCTTGCCAATGCTCATTATTTCAGAACAGGAACTCCGCGATATTTCCAGTATCTTCTTACAAGCGAAGCCGTTGAGAAAGTACCAGCCGGAGAGATTGACGGATATATCAATCTATTATTTGCGCCAAAAGAAAGCATTACTTCGACAATAGAGCACTGCCAAAAGATAACAGGACAAGCTATTGTATACTGCATCTTCAAGAATACCGAAGAGATAGCAGAGTATTTGTTTGAGATAGAAAAGCTTTCGTGGGTCAGAGACTATTATGTCGCGGACGAGAATGACAAAGTAGCTCTAAAAGAAATCGCAAATCTGATTTCCCATGAGCAAGACAAGTTGAACAGAGTCGTTATTGATAGTCTTTTCACTGATTGCGTAGAATGGTACTTTAACGGAGAACGAATAGAAACACTTCACAGTCAAAAAGATTTGACAAGGTTGATTTCATCGGTCTGCGATGTGATTTACTACGGAACTCCAGTATATCGTTTCGAACTTATCAATAAGCATCGCCCGACTGGAAACATGTCAGTGGCAAGACAGCTTTTCCTGCAAGCGATACTGGAACATTCAACAGAAGTGGATTGTGGAATGGAACAGGATAAGTTCCCTCCTGAAAAATCGCTGTACCTTACTCTTGTGAAGAATACGGGAATACATACTGAATGTGGTCTTGGAGCGCCTTCTGACCCGACATTTGAACACCTGTGGAATGCCTGTGACGATTTCTTCAAATCAACATATGAAAAGCAGCGCAGACTCAGCGAACTGACCTCTATTCTTGCTTCGGCTCCTTTCCGGCTAAAACAGGGATTCATTGACTGTTGGCTACCGACCCTGCTGATAATCCGCAAGGAAGACTTTGCACTATATTCAGACGGACAGTATATACCGTATATCAACAAAGAAGTCATCGACCTCATCCTCAGAACTCCTTCCAACTATACCGTGAAAGCATTTGATGTGTATGGTGTAAAGCGTGGTTTCTTCGACAAATACAGGGCGGCAATCAATCTCTCTGCCAGCGACCTGACATCAGGCAGTTTCATAGAAACAATCCGTCCGTTCCTGACTTTCTACAGGAAACTGAACAATTACGCGAAGAAGACAAGAGACATATCAGTCAATGCCCGAAAATTCAGAGATGTCATTGCAAATGCTACTGACCCTGAAAAGACTTTCTTTGAAACACTTCCGGAAGAACTCGGATTCAAGGAAATAATCATCAGCCAAAATCCAGAAGCGATTGAAAGTTTTGTGGAGGTCATTCATGGAGCGATAAAGGATTTGAGAAGCTGCTATGATGAACTGATCTCATCTGTAGAAAAGGTTATCCTTACTGCAACGCACCTTGATGGAGATTTCAGCGAATACCACAAGGTCATTGCCGACAGATACAGCAAGGTAAATAGCAGCCTTATGCCTCTTAACATGAAGACTTTCCATGCAAGACTGACTGGGAAGTATGATAGCAAGAAACTTTGGATAGAAGCCGTTTCCTATGTCGTCCTGAATAAGCCTCTGACAGAACTAAAAGATGCCGACAAGCCTCACCTGATGAGGACAATACAGGATATGCTGTTCCAGTTGGATGATTATGTGGAAATGCACAAGAGTGGTGATGACTCTGTAATCCGTCTTCACATCACACAGAACAGGAGTAAGGAAATAACTACGCAGGTTGTCGTATCACCGGAAATGGAGAAAGACGTGAACGCTCTTGAAGAAAAACTCGAAGCTATGCTCTCCGCTGATGAATCGATAAACACGGCCGCATTGATAAACCTTTTGAAAAAGAAACTGAAATGAGCGGACAAGTAAGACATGTTCTTGGAATATCCGGAGGCAAAGACAGCGCCGCTTTGGCAATCTACCTGAAGGACAAATATCCAGAACTTGAAATAGATTACTATACAAGTGATACGAAGTGCGAACTGGACGAAACAGTCCAGCTCATTGACAGGCTAAGATCGTATTTGGGACACATCACCACACTTATTGCTGCTGAGGGAAGTCCAGAGCCGACACCATTTGACCATTTCCTAAAAGTCAATGGAGGCTACCTTCCTTCTGTGCAGGCGCGGTGGTGTACGCAAAAGATGAAGCTGGCGGAATTTGAAAAATATGTCGGGGACGAACCTACGATATCTTATGTTGGCATACGTGGCGACGAAGATAGAGAAGGATATGTCTCCACTAAACCCAACATCCAGGCAATATTCCCATTTAGGAAGAACATCTGGAGTATGGATGTGATTCATGAAGTTCTCAATGACAAAAGTATAGAGAAATTCACAGCCTGCTACAAGGACGTTGCGGATGAAGACTCATTCAAAGCAGCCGAGCCAGCCTTAACGTCGAAACTGACAAAGAATTTCTACTATTCCAAGAAGTTGAATATGCTGCTGGATATTGATGTGGTGACTTTTAATCATGCGGTATTCAGTTTCCTCAAGCAATACACAGAATATCCTGCCGGAAAGCTGGACTATTTCCCTCTGATTGACAATGATGAAGTGCTGGTCAAGGATGATATTTTCAGGATTCTGAGAGAAAGCGGCGTAGGAGTTCCTGCTTATTATGACTTGATTGATTTTGAAGTGGACGGCAAGATAGGTCAATATTGCCGCAGCCGCTCTGGGTGTTACTTCTGTTTCTTCCAGCAGAGAATTGAATGGATATGGCTATATGAGCAGCATCCTGACCTGTTCGAGAAAGCCATGAGTTATGAAAAGGATGGATATACTTGGATTCAGGGTGAACCTCTTAGTGAGCTGATTCGCCCTGAACGTATCCGGCAGATAAAGTTAGACCAGATAAAGAAAATTGAAGAGGAACGTGAGAAGAACAAAAACAAAAGGCTGATTGATTTGTTTGATGACGATATCAATTGCGCAAACTGTTTCATTTGATGTATGTTAAAGGCTGATGTCAAATGGCCGAGCCATCGGCGTTATAAATCCCGGACAGAGTGGGAACCAGTAGGTTTCTTCTCTGATTGTCTGTGTAATTCAACACGCTTTGACCTGATGCTTGGTTTCTTCTCGTCATCAGCAATCAGCGTGTTGTCCGACGGCTTTGCTGCATTCCTATATAACGGAGGCAAAATGCGGCTTGTCATCAACGACATACTCACCGAAGAAGACAGAGAGGCAATAGCAGTCGGCATAGGCGAAGAAGATATTCCCTTCTTCGACCTTGCTAATATTCAACATCTGAAGGCTACGCTCTCGGAAAGAGACCGGCACTTCTTTGAATGCCTGTCGTGGCTGATTCGCAATAACCGTCTTGAAATAAAGATTATTGCACCAAAGGACGGTGTCGGCATTTCCCATTCCAAGTCCGGCCTTTTCTCTGATGGCCTGAATGAGATCTGCTTTGACGGTTCCTGCAATTTCTCCAGAACTGCGCTGATTAACAACATTGAGAGCATTACCGTTTCCTGTGACTGGGACAGCGCGATAGATTCTGCCAGAATAGAGGCGCAAAAGGCTGATTTTGAAAAGGTGTTCAACGGTGAGGATAACAGTGTGGTATATGTTGACACCGAGCATGTAAAGACACGAATTTCAATGGCATTCCCAGACAAATCGATAAATGATTTGCTCGATGACGAATACCGTCTGCTCAAACAAAAGGCGTCAGCTACACTCCCTTACTCTGTCAAGCTGTCGCTTTCAAGGGCGAAAGATAGGATAGAGGCACTTATTGACAAATCCTGCGTTCTTGAAGAGCCGAGGGCTAAATATGGTTCTCCTACACCTAAGTTCCCTTATCCTACAGGACCAAGAGAATATCAGAAAACCGCCTTTGAGAACTGGAAAGCCAACAATCAGAAAGGGTTGTTTGCCATGGCAACCGGAACTGGCAAGACCATCACATCACTTAATTGCCTGCTGGAAATATACAATCGTTGCGGATATTACAAGGCTCTCATTCTTGTTCCGACGATAACGCTTGTCGAGCAATGGGAATCAGAATGCAAGAAATTCCATTTCGACAATATAATCAAGGTTTGCTCCAAGTATTCAGGATGGAAGTCATCCGTCGACAACATAAGGATACTGGAAAAGTCTAACCCGAACTCAAACTTGTCCTACATCATAATATCGACATACGCATCGTTTATCAGGCCGAATGTTTTTGATGAACTCAACGCCCTTTCGAAGAAGCGGCTGCTGCTGATAGCAGATGAAGCACATAATATGGGTGCAGGAAGAGTCTCAATGAGATTGCGGGACATTGCATATTTGAGGCGAATCGGCTTGTCGGCAACACCGGAAAGGCAGTTCGACGAAGCCGGAAATGCAAAATTGATGGAGTTCTTTGGATGTGGCGACACATACACATTCGAGTACTCAATGGAAGAGGCAATAAAGAACAAGGCTCTTTGCAGATACTATTACTATCCGCACTTGATCGAGCTTACAACAGATGAAATGGCGGAGTATGTCGAGCTGTCAAAAAAAATCGCTAAAATCTACAACAACGATGATCCAGACAGTCAGGAAATAGTAAAACGCCTGTTGCTCAAAAGGAAGCGCATAATTCACAAGGCTGCTGGCAAGAAAGACGCATTCAAAGATATTCTCCAAGAGCATTATGAGAAGAAAGGTTCTCTGAAATACACATTGGTATATGCTCCGGAAGGTAATCTTCCTGATGATCAGATGGCGGATATCTTTGACTCGGCGGATGTGATTGGCGATGACTTGGATTCAATCCACATCATTGACGAATACACCAGTATTGTCAGAGACATTGACAGACACATCGTAGTAAGGCAGTTTACTGGTGACACTCCAGACCGAGATGAGATATTGAACGACTTTGCAAACGGCGACATTGATGTCTTGACCTCAATGAAGTGTCTCGATGAAGGTGTGGATGTTCCACGCAGCGAACTTGCAATATTCTGTTCAAGCACGGGCAATCCGCGTCAGTTTGTACAAAGGCGCGGTCGAGTGCTCAGAACACACAAGGACAAGCGTTTTGCCGTTATCCATGACCTTGTTGTGATTCCGGGCTATATCGCTGACGAAGATACATACGAACTGGAAAAGACTCTGGTCGGGACTGAGGTCAAGCGAGTCAGGGACTTTGCGCTCCTGTCCGAGAATTGCAATGACACTCTAGATGTTCTGGATGACGTATTAACCAAGTATAATCTATCAATATATAACTGACGATATGACAAGACATTACTCTAATGGAGACAAGATTCTCCAAGCCGTTCTAGCAAATGAGAAGCTATCCCAGTGGGGTGAATACAAGCCCACCGGAGAAGAAACGATTTCTGATGCCTTATTTTCGGAAAATCCGACAATAAGAGCTGTTGCAATGATTATAGATGGTCAGGAGAACAATAGCACTCAGAAAGAAATATATACGCAGGTAACCCAATATCTCACCCAGACGTTATGAAACTAAAGAAGATAATCATCAATAATTTCAGAAGCTACTACGGAGAAAACACTTTCGAACTTTCTGATGGATTGACTCTCGTCATTGGAGATAATGGCGACGGCAAGACTACATTCTTCGAGGCTCTTGAATGGCTCTTCGATACCAGCAAAGACAATAAGAGCGAGAGCAATATCTCTGAAATGAGGAAAACGGAACTGAATATCGGCGACGTGGATACAGTTTCGGTAACAATCCTCTTTGAGCATAACGGCGAAAAGGAAATTTGTAAGAGCTTCAAGTTCGAAAAGTTGGCTTCTGGCGGAATAACGACACGCGACTTCTCATTTGTCGGCTATGCCATTGTTGGTTCAGAACGCCAGAGACGAGATGGAAAAAGCCTTCTGGAAATTTGCTTTGATACTGTAATTAGAAGGTATTGCCTTTTCAAGGGAGAGCGTGAACTCAATGTCTTTGACAACAATACGGCTCTCAAGACATTGGTTGATACATTCTCCGGCATTAAGCAATTTGACCAATATGTTGAAATGACTTCAAGTTTCGAGCAGCAGTCTGACAGTTTAGTTACAAAAGAACTTCGCAAAGACAAGAAGCAGGAAGAGACTGTCAAGCGCCTTGAATTTGAAATGACAAAAGTCCAGAAAGACATCACTGAAACCCGTAATGAGATTCGGGTAAAAGAGAAGTCTGTTTCTGATTTCGAGTCAAGGCTAAAAGTTCTTGAAGACAATCAGGATGCATGTGAGAATCTACAGGCAATCAAAGATAGAATCAAAACCAAGAGAGAAGAGCTTGTAAAAATGAAAGTGTTTGTCGATTTGGACTATAATGCTCTTCTTCTCGATGACATGTGGATTCTCAGATCCTTCCCGAAGATTCTTCAAGAGTACAAGAGCAAGGTTTCCTCTCTGAGCAAAGAAGAAAGGCGGCTGCAAAAGGCAGAGGACGAAAAACGAGCCATCGAAAAGGGTAAGAGAGAAGCGATAAAGGAGATTCAGAAGCTTGCTAATGACGCTACTCCCCTTCCATGGCATCTTCCAGACAAGGAAACAATGCAGGAAATGATTGACGATGAGATATGCAAAGTTTGTGGACGTCCTGCTCAAAAAGGCACGGATGCATATAACTTCATGGTCAATAAACTCAATGAGTATCTTGAACATATTAGGCAGGAATCCGAAGCGGCACAGGTGTCAGAAACAGAAGCAGCACCTTTATTCGAGAATGAATATGTGAGCGAATTACATACACGAAGCCTTCAGATGAGTGGCGATACCGAAAAGACAATAGCTTCACTTGCAACTACTATAAACGACAGACTTCAATTTGTTCAGGCGAGGAAAAATGATGTTGAAAGGATTTCAGGCGATTTGAAAGATGCCGAGGATGCAAAGCTACAGCTTCTGATTCAGACTCCTGATTTGACCGAAGAAATGCTTGACAAGAACTTCAAGGATTTCAAAGGATTGGCAGACAGCAGCAAACGCGCAGAACTGGCGTTGAAAGACTTGCATTACAAACTTGAAGGACTTGAAGAAAGCAAGGCTCGCATCAAGGATGAGCAGAACAGCATAGTGCCTTCAAACGGCATAGTCCGTGTTTACCAAAAGGTTCACACGACTCTCGAAAGAATCATGAAGGCTTTTGAGGAAGCAAGAAACAGTAACATTCTGGCTTTCTTGAATATGCTCGAAGAACAGGCCAATTTTTACTTGAAGAAACTCAATGCCGAGGACTTCCGGGGAATCATCAGGATAATCAAGACTGCAGACGGTTCTGCAAGAATTTCGCTATACAGTTCAAATGGCACTCTGATAACCAATCCTGGAGGAGCGCAAAAGACAACGATGTACATGTCCGTTCTGTTTGCAATCTCGAAGATTACAACATTGAAGAGAGAAGAGGATTATCCTCTGATTTTCGATGCTCCTACTTCATCTTTTGGAGAGTTCAAGGAGGATGTGTTCTACAATATCATTGACCACATTGACAAGCAGTGCGTCATATTTACCAAAGACCTTCTGAAATTTGACAGAGAATCTGGAAACAGACAGCTTGATTACTCAAAGATTAACCAGCTCTCATGCAGTGTGTACAGAATCCACAAGGCGGAAGGCTACAACGAGGAAGACCTCTCAACTATCAAAACTATAACCGAAAAGATCAAGTAATATGGCAGAGAAATTATATGACCTTTGGGCAAAACGCAACCCATCATGGGAAAAAAGATACGAAGATTCTGTAATCAAGGCGTTTAGCGATTATGGCAAGGGTGTAAGTACCTATGGTAGCGCCAAGGGAAAGTTGTTCGGTGCTGGCTATGAAGTTTTCATTATCGCGTTCTTCATAGGACTTTACAATGACCAGCGCAGACACCTCATAGAGGATAGTACACGAATTAAAACATTTGGCCAGCCGATACAATACTGGGGAAACATTGATTCCGTCAAGGGCAGGAAAGCATATCCCAAACTCCGTGAATTCATTTTTACTGCTCTTGTCGCCAAGACAGATTTTGACTTCATCGCGTTGGACAAAGGCTTGCTCAGCAGCAGAAAAGCTGTTGATGCCCTTATGACTACAATGGAAGAATACGCCAACTGGGGTTTCCATTACATGGAGGACAAACTGATAGACAATCCGAACTACTTCTACAGAGAGACCGCCTTCCTTGAACTCTTCCTTTCATTTGACAGCACCAATTCAGCCATCGAAGACGACGAACCGGAGTCGTTGGATTAAATAGTTGACAATATATGTCTACTTCTTTCTACTTGTCTGTCCCATACTCCCAATAGTTCGTTAAAAATTGGCCAAGCCTAAGCAGCTCTGGCAGTAAATAAAATAAATTCTTTGAAAATTTTGTCAATTAATCTCGTGTCCGGCTGTATGCCGAACACGCAAATAAATCGTTCAAGCATATAGGCGTTGTGTATCATCGACTTGCATGAGGAGATAGAATACGGTATTCCCATCCTTTTGCAAGCGGCCTTTGCAAGATTGATTGCCGTAAGCGACGCGTTGAAGTGGAAGGCCAGTTTTCTAAAGTCAGTGGACTGACAGTTCGTAATTCCTGCGTACTGTTTGCTGTCCCTGAAGCTCTCGACAACCCATAGGCCGTGGTATTGGTGTATGACTTCATCCATGGACAGGTTGGTGTTGGTCACATATCCCTTGAGTCCGTCCCACTTGGCATCCTCGAGTATCTTGTCCTCGTTGATGGTCACGGTGATATCCTTGTTGATATCCAGGAACTTGTTGTATCCGCGCCTGTTAACCTTGTCTTTCGTTAATGTGCCTTTAGCGTAAGCCTTACGGAGGCGCTCTACGCCTTTGTCGCGGTTGTATGCGTTCTTCTTCGCTCTGGCATCCGAGTAGCTCACGATGAGTCTGCGCCCGCCACGCTTCTTGTACTCCTGAACATTGCCGTCTACATGGTCGATGGAAAGCATCCAATCCTTGACGGCTGGTGACTCCTTCCGGATTCTCGCCCCTATGACGTACTTGTATCCCGCCGATTCGAGAAGCTGCACGTTCGCCTCACTCATCAGACCGGCATCGGCAACCACCACGAAGTCCTTCAGGGAGAAGCGTTTCACGAAGTCATCGATGATGGGGATCATCGTATAGCCCTCATACTGCTTACCGTTGAAGATGGAGTACGACAGAGGATAACCATCTTCGCTGACCAGAAGGCCGAGGACAATCTGGGACTCTGCTGTCTTTCCGTCCTTGGAGAAGCCATCCTGACGCAATTCGTCGGATGGGTCAGGAGCCGACTCAAAGTACAATGTCGTCACGTCGTAGAAGACAATACCAATCCTGCCTCCCAGCACTTGCATCGTATGATTGACGCTTATCAGCTGGACAATCTCACGCTGAGTGGAATACAGCTTGTCCATGTAGCGATAGATGTTATGAAGTTTCACATCCTCGTCGAAGTAGGACTTCAGATAATCGGCCGTCGCCGCCTTGCTCATCGGCTGGCATACCCTTGCAATGGCAAGATGCCGGAGGATGTCATCCCCGATAGCGTTGAACCCGATATTGTCGTACACACGGTTCAATATCATCTGAGGCGCGTTCTGGAGTGTCCGTTCCACGTTGGAGAGCATGTTCCGGTACTCGTCCCGCGTCCGTTCGGCTGCGTCG
>OHJN01000563.1_pt1 | contig 19553 bp, 19 predicted proteins | sample 1568531 | NCBI WGS metagenome assembly OHJN01 (sample SAMEA3879594, study PRJEB24766) | human gut metagenome | biome: human-associated habitat; feature: feces | place: USA | collected 1985/1987
CCCCTGGTACGGTGATTACCGTACACATGATTTCCAATCATGCTCCTTCGGCCAGCTCGGACATCTCTCCAAAGACAATGCCTATTATATCAAATACGCAAAAGAAAATCAAGACTTTTTTTAAAATTAATAATACTTATTATTCGCTTTCCCTTAATACCTTGTTAATATAGTTAAGCACACGCTTTTTGTCTGCGCTCCACAAGGGGGCTACAAGTATTTTTTTATCTCCGTCACCCGTAAGCCTGTGTATTACGGTGGTTTTTGGGATAACTCTAAGGCATTTTACAAGTATATCGGCATATCGTTCGAGCGACAGAACGGGCACATTGCCCTTTTCGTATTCATCGCATAAGTCGGTATCCTTTAATATGTGCAAAAGCTGTAACTTAATTCCGTCGGAACATTTGCCCGCATATTCAGCACTCTGCACTATCATATCTTCCGTTTCGTTAGGCAAACCGATTATAATGTGCGTTATTACGCTTATGCCCTCCTTGTGCAGGCGCTTAACCGCATCATCATACACGCTTAAGTCATATCCACGGCGAATATAGTCTGCCGTGCTTTTATGAACTGTCTGCAAGCCGAGTTCCACCCACACAGGCTTTATTTTATTAAGTCTTGAGAGCAAATTTACGGTTTTGTCAGGCAGGCAGTCGGGACGGGTAGCGACCGACAAAGCGACAATTTCATCGGGTTCTATAGCCTCGGTGAAAATTTTTTCAAGGTACTCAACGGGCGCATAAGTATTTGTAAACGGCTGAAAGTAAGCAATAAATTTTTTACAATCGGTTTTTCTGCCGATTCTCTCTTTAGCCTCCCGAATTTGCTCGGTTATGCTGTGGTTTCTGTCGGCGGAAAATTCTCCCGAACCTCCCCTACTGCAAAAAATACACCCCCGTGTGTCTATTTTGCCGTCACGGTTAGGGCAAGTCATACCGCCGTCAAGAGAAATTTTATATACCTTTTCGCCAAAGGTGTTTTTTAAATATTCGTTTAGAGAATAATAATACATAACTGCTCCGTTTTCGGTAAAATGCAAAATGACCGACTGTGTCGGTCATTGCTTTGGTTAGAAAATTTAGAAGAGGAAAATCTATGAAAACTTCTTGTTAACTTTATTGTGCTTATATAATAATCTGCTTTTGTGACGATTATATGAATAGAAGTACAAAAAGATGTGAAACTTTGTGTGATTTTTTAAAAATCTTAATTGCAGCTTAGAATACAGCTTGATATACTCAAGAAATTTTGCTGAAATTTCGTCTTCAAGTTTTTCAAATTCTTTGTCAATGCCGCCGTTAAAAAATTGCTTGGTATGAATTTGCATTGCGAATTGCAAATGTAAACATAGTTTATCTAAATAATTCCATATCAGAATTATATAAATCCTCTCTCGTAATATCGGCGTAAAATTCTTCACCCGCAGCATTTTCCAAAGCCTTGATAATAAGGTTCGGATTTGCGTTGTCGGTACTGCCTGCGGAAAGTACAATTTCAAGCTCGGCAAAATCACATTTTTCCGATAAAGAATAATTTTTAATACTTTTCTTTAAATCAACAGTCTTGTAACCCGACTTTGACTTCTTTTCAAGCATAATTTCTTCGCTTTCCAAAAGTTCTTTCAGTGCGGTATATACTTTATCAGAGTTAAGATTATCACTGCTGATTTTCATATTAAACCTTGCATACGCAATTTTTCCGGCTTTCATAATCGGCTCTGTAACCGCAAAAACTCTTATGCCCTGCGGCAGGCAGGCATTAAGATTGTTGATTAATTCTTCATCGGAAATATCTTCAATCAATTTTATATCCATACACTCGTTAATTCCTCTGAATCCGAGTGAAAGCGGCAGAGGAAAAGTTGCGAACGGGTGCGGATTAAATCCCTCGGTATGCCATATCGGAGCTTTACTCTTGTGCAATGCTCTTAACATACAACGGTTAAGGTCGAGGTGCGATATATAACGGCACTCGTTATCTTTCTTAAACCAAACTCTTGCGTTTTTCAAAGCACACACCCTCCCCGTATTTTGCCGCACCGCAGTTGTTGCACTTCAAACGGCAATGCGGTGTTGTTGTATTTTCATATGCTTTTTTACATTCTTTAATAAGATAATCCTTAGTTACGCCGTAGTCAAGGTGATCCCACGGAAATACCTCGTCAAACGAGCGCTGACGGTTTGCGTAGAATGTCGGGTCAATGCCGCACTCTTCAAAAATATCAAGCCATTTCTGCAAGTCAAAGCAGTCGCCCCAACCGTCAAAATGAAAACCTTTTTCGCAGGCAATTTCCATTGCTTTACACAGCTTTCTGTCACCACGGGCAAATACCGCCTCAAGGTAACTTGTGTCGGCATCGTGGTAATTAAACTGAATCTTGCGGGTTGTAATGCTTTCTTTGATATGCTGTTGTTTAGCGTGCAAAGTAGGGATTGTGTCCTGTCCGTGCCACTGGAACGGCGTAAACGGTTTTGGCACAAATGATGACGCAGAAACTGTTACTCTTACACCTTTTCCCTTTGGCTTATTCGGGCAATTATAATAAGTATCGACTACAGCCTGTCCGAGGTCGGCAATTGCCTTTACATCGTCCATTGTTTCTGTAGGCAAACCAATCATAAAGTACAGTTTTACAGTAGTCCAACCGCCTGCAAAAGCTGTTGCGCAGGTCTGCATAAGCTCATCATGCTGAACATTTTTATTGATAACATCACGCATACGCTGACTTCCCGCCTCGGGCGCAAATGTAAGTCCGCTCTTACGCACTGTTTTGATTTTATTCATAATATCGTCGGTAAAACCGTCAACTCGCAATGACGGCAGAGAAATACTGACTTTTTCGTCCTTACTCCACTCATTGAGTTTTGTAAGCAACGGCACAATCTGTGTGTAGTCGCTTGAACTCAGCGAAGAAAGCGACACTTCGTCATAACCCGTATTCTCACACAATGCTCTGCACTGCTTATTGATAACTTCGGGAGATTTTTCTCTTACGGGGCGATAAATAAATCCTGCCTGACAAAAACGACAGCCACGAATACAGCCACGGAAAATCTCCTGCACCGCTCTGTCATGCACAATTTCCACAAGCGGAACTACGAAATTATCGGGATAATAGCTTTCGTCCATTTTCTTCATAAGGCGCTTGTGAACAACAGACGGAGCGTTATGTTTAGGAATATACCGTTTAATTGTGCCGTCCTCGTTGTACTCAACATCATAAAGCGACGGCACATACACGCCCTCTATCTGTGCACATTCAATGAGAAACTGCTCTCTTGACTTACCCTCTGCTCTGCACTTTCTGTAAAGCTCCATAACCTCAAGGTCAACCTCTTCGCCCTCACCTATGAAGAAAAGGTCGATAAAATCCGCAATCGGCTCGGGGTTGCAGGTGCAAGGGCCGCCTGCCACAACAATCTGCTTTAAACCTGTACGCTCACAGGATTTAATCGGCACACCCGAAAGCTTAAGCATATTGAGCACATTTGAAAAACTAAGCTCATACTGCAATGTAAAACCGATAAAATCAAAATCCGATACAGGGTCGCCGCTCTCAAGTGCATAAAGCGGAATATTATTTTTAATCATTTCTTCTTCCATATCAATCCACGGCGCAAAAACTCTTTCACACCATATATACGGAATTGAATTAAACAAACTGTATAGAATTTTCATTCCGAGATGCGACATTCCCACTTCGTAGGTATCAGGAAAGCAGAAAGCGAACCTCACATCAACATCTTTTTTATTTTTTACGACTGCGTTAAGCTCTCCGCCAACATATCTGCCCGGCTTTTGAACTTTTAGCAAAAGTTTTTCTACTTCCTTGCTGACCATTGTATTACCTCCGTCAGAAATACCTGTTATTTTTAAAAATTAATGAAAGTATAATATAACCGCATACAAACAACAGCGAAAAATTATAATCCGAATTAAAAAGTATTATAAATCCCAGCACAGCTATTGGAAATAATGCGATGAAAGTTATGATATTTACTGTCTTTTCCGCCGTATGAGCCGTAAATCTGCGGCTAAGCAAAATATACAATAGCTGCCCGCCGTCAAACGACATTACAGGCAGTAAATTTAAAAGACAGAGCGACAGATTTACATAAGCAAATTTTAATAAATCTGTTCCACTAAATAAGTATATCAGAAAAATAATAATAAAACAAATAAAATTAGCAAACGGTCCGAAAAAAACTATAAGAAAATTCTGTAAATCACCTCTTTGCTGTCGGCTTTCGTCATTTATTGCAATTTCAAACAAAGAAATGCTTATTTTCTTCGGTTTGCTGCCGAAAATCAGCATCATTAAAAGATGCCCCGATTCGTGAATGACCACCGCAAAACTGCACATTACAAATCCGCCGAATATATCAAGTATAATACAAACGGCAATCAGGCAGAGCAATGTGTATGAAACACTGAATTTAATATTGAACAGTTCAAACTTCATCGTCTGTCGCAGTACCGAAAATTTCGGATAAATTGTAATCGTCGGGAGTATTTTCGGCTATAATTGATTTGTTAAGTTCGCCGTAATACCATTGACGGGCAGCAGTGTAAAAATCGCCGCCGACAGTTTTTATAACAAACGCAGCCAAAGCAAGCAATAAACATATTATAAGCTGCATCGTAACAAGGACTTGCGTATTGTGAGATTTTTTACGCTTTTGCGGCGGTAATTCTGTATTTTGAGGGCTTTCCTCTTCCGTTTCCGTATGCGCAGGAGTTGAATATTCGGGGCAAGAGGCACTCTGCCAACCGTCATCGTATGTAATTTCATTTGTAAAATTTTCTTCTGTCAAAACAACCACCTCAATGCAATATATGCACTGAGGTGGACAAAATTAACCTAACTTTTTAAAATCGCCTTTAACAAGATTTATAAAGAAACAAATTGCAATAGTAAGCGAGAAAATCTCGGCAATCGGAAATGCATACCAAACTGCTCCGATTCCCCAAATTCTTGAGAAAATAAACGCAATCGGTAAAATAAGCACAAGCTGACGGGCAAAAGACATAATAAGACTTCTCATTCCCTTGCCGACTGCCTGGAACAAGGTGGTAAAGATAATACCCGCTGCGGCAGGAATAAAGCAAAGACTTATAATTCGGAACGCAGGCACGCCGATCTTCATAAGTTCCTCTGTGCCGCCGAACATTGAAATAAGCTGTTCCGGGATTATCCACATTGCCAATGTGCCTAAAGTCATAATAATTACGCCAATTATAATACCACGCTTGAGTGCGGAATATACACGCTTGCGGTTTCTTGCGCCGTAGTTGTAACCGATAATCGGCATAACGCCCTGGTTAAGTCCAAAGCAAGGCATAAACACAAAGCTCTGCAATTTATAATAAACACCGAGAACCGTTACCGAAGCCTCGGAAGCGGCAAGAATACCGTTAAGTCCGACAATCATAATCGAACCTATCGACTGCATAATAATAGACGGGAAACCAACGGCATATATATTTTTTACAGTCTTCATACTGAATTTAAATTTTCTGAATGTAATTTTAATTAAATGAGATTTCAAGAAAATTATCAGAAGTGCAAAAATCATACTGCAAAACTGACCGAATACCGTTGCAACAGCTGCTCCTGTAACACCGAGTTCTGGGAACGGACCTATACCGAAAATCAAGAGCGGGTCAAAAATAATATTAATTACCGCTCCCGTGAGCTGAAACAACATTGGAAAAATCATATTGCCCGTAGCCTGCAAAGTTTTTTCGATTGTAACTTCTATAATCGTAAAGAGCGAAAAGCAGAGAACCACTGTAAGGTACTGTGTACCGTATTCTATGATATTTTCGTTGGTTGTATAAAGCATCATAAAAGGTCTTGAAATCACAATACCGAGGACAAGAAATATTGCGTAGCTGAAAAAACTTAACAGCAGACCGTGGGTTGCAACCTCGTTTGCCTCTTTAAAATTCTTTTCGCCAAATCGTCTTGAAACAAGCGAGTTAATACCGACGCCCGTACCGACCGCTACAGCAATCAAAAGCATCTGCAACGGATAAGCAAGTGAAGTGGCATTAAGTCCTTCCTGACTGTACTGTCCGATAAAAATACTGTCAACTACATTATACATTGCCATAATTGTCATTGAAAAAATTGCAGGCAACGACATAGTAAGTATCAGTTTTGTCATGGGCATAATGCCCATTTTGTTTTCTTTTACATTTTCCATTCGTTTCTGTTTCCTTTCCTAATCTTAAATATTCATTTATTTTCACTTTTAGCGATAAAACGCTTTTTGTATATCAAAAAAATAAAAAGCATTATTAATGTGCCGAAAATCACACCCGAAAAGTCGAGCAGTACATCTGTAATCATTCCCGCTCTGCCCTCTACATTAAGTTGTATGGTTTCGTCACAGACCGCAGTCGCAAGTCCGCAAAACATTACATTTATATAGTATTTATACGGTTTCAGTTTGTCAAAAGCAAATGCGCATGACATAAGCATTGCTCCTATTGCCGTATATTCACAGAAATGAGCGGATTTTCTCACTATATGGTCAGTAAGTTAGGGAGTAAAACCTAAAAAGTCTAAAATTTTCTGCAAAAATTCAAGTACATTTCCGCTTTCTTCCGATGATATATCAGCAGGCATCGAAGAATGAATAAATGCAAATGCCACAAGAGCTATCGTTATTATAATTAAAATCGCTTTGGCTTTTTTGCCGCAACTGTATGTAGCCATTTTTAGTCACCTCGTATTATTTTACACAAATCTGCATAATATGTCAATCGACAAATAAAGGAATGGTTATATTTTAAATGTATGTTAAAATTTTGCGTAAAAGCTGTAGTTTTTTAGATAAAAAATAAATTGCAATATATATCGGTATCTGTTATACTATTTTAGTACCTTTATTTTGAAAGGAGTATTGTTTTGTTAAACTATATCTTGGTATTTTTGATTGCTATGGTTCCTCTTATTGAGCTGAGAGGTGCCGTTCCGTTCGGTGTAGGAATGCAGCTTGATTTATTCTGGGTGTATGTCCTCGCTATCTTAGGTAATATGTTGCCCGTACCTTTTATATATTTCTTTGCAAGAAAAATTCTTGTATGGGGCAGCGACAAAAAATTTATAGGTAAATTCTTTAAATTCTGCCTTGAAAAAGGCGAAAAGGGCGGTAAAAAATTGCAGGCAAAGGCTGGCAGAGGTTTGTTCTTCGCTTTACTTTTATTCGTAGGTATTCCTCTCCCGGGTACAGGCGCCTGGACAGGTACACTTGCCGCAAGTATGCTCGATATGGACTTTAAGTCAAGCGTAATTGCAGTAATGCTCGGTGTAATTCTTGCAGGTATAATTATGGGACTTGCAAGTATGGGCTTATTCGGCGGATTAAGCGCAATTTTTGCTCCAAAATAAAAACCGACGGGCAGCTTTGGCTGCCCTGTTTTTTAGGATGATAACTTTGAAAAATACAAATTATGATATAATAACGGTCGGTGCGGGTGCTGCAGGACTTGCGGCGGCTATATCGGCAAAACGAAATAACAGAGATTTAAAAATAGCAATTCTTGAGGCTCAAAGCAAAGCAGGCAAAAAAATTCTTGTTACAGGCAACGGCCGCTGTAATCTGACAAATACCAATGTCAGTAAAGAATTTTATCACGGCAGTTTTGATGTTTCTAAAACCTTAAACAGATTTTCCGCAGAAAAACTTATGTATTTCTTTTCAACCTTAGGTCTTGTATGCGACACAGAAACAAACGGACTTGTTTATCCTCATTCAAGACAAGCAAGTGCCGTGCTTGATGTTTTGCTTATGGAAATTAAAAGACTGAAAATCGAAATCATATGCGACTGCAAAGTTGAACTTATCCGTAAAAAAGGTGAATTTTTCAATATAAAAACCTCGAACGGAGAATACACCGCCAAAAAAGCAGTTATGTCATGCGGCGGAAAGGCCTTTCCTACAGCAGGCGGCACAGGGCTCGGACTTGATGTTATAAAAAATCTCGGTCATAAAATCACGCCGTTATTCCCTGCCCTCTGTCCTATTCAGGTCAAAAGTGATTTTATGAAAAGTCTTAAAGGAATCCGTGCTAAAGCGGAGGTTACTCTTTATGACGGTGAAAAAGCTATAAAAAGCGAAATCGGCGAAGTACAGTTTACGGATAATGCACTTTCGGGAATTTGTGTGTTCAATCTCACAACTCTTTTACCCAAAACCAAAAATCCGATTATTTCCGTAAATCTCACAAAAGATTATTCGTATATACAATTATTAAATTTACTTTATGACAGAAAAAAGCTGTTTGCAAATGAACCGCTCGAAGAATTTTTCACGGGTCTTTTTCATAAAAAAATAGGAACAGCACTTATTAAAAGCATTACAAACAAAGCATTGACAGAAAGCTGTAAAAAGTTAAGCGACAAAGAACTAAAATCACTTGCGAATTTAATTCAAAATTGGAAATTTGAATGTAAACAATGCAAAGATTTTTCAAAAGCGCAGGTAATGCTCGGCGGCGTAAACGGAAACGAAGTAAACGGCTATACATTTGAAAGCAAAGTTGTAAAAAATCTATACATCTGCGGCGAAGCACTCGATGTTTGCGGAGATTGCGGCGGATTTAACCTGCATTTTGCTTTTGCAAGCGGTATTATAACAGGAGAAAACCTATGATAAGAATAAGCAATATACATTTACCTCTTGACTACACAAGCGAAACCGTCTTAAATAAAGCGGCAAAACTTATTAATGTAGATAAAAAGTTTTTTAAAAGCTGTACGATTTTCAGACGCTCGATTGACGCAAGAAAAAAGGATAATATATTTTTTCTTGCAACCGTTGACGCAGAACTTTTTGTAAACGAAGAAAAGATATGCAAAAAATTTAAAAATGCCGAAATCGCAGAAAAGTATGAATATAATGTTGAAAAATTCAGAGGTACGGTCAGCCCTGTGGTAGTCGGAGCAGGCCCTGCAGGATTATTTGCCGCACTTATACTTGCACAGAGCGGTGCAAATCCGATTTTAATCGAGCGTGGCAGAGATGTAGATACCCGAACGGAAGATGTACATAACTTTTGGAAAAGCGGTATTCTTGATACAACAAGCAATGTACAATTCGGCGAAGGCGGTGCCGGAGCTTTTTCTGACGGCAAACTTACCACAGGCACTAAAGACACCCGTCAGCGCAAGGTACTTATTGAATTTGTAAAACACGGAGCGCCTGACGAAATTCTTTACAATGCAAAACCGCATATCGGAACGGACAAATTAAGACCGACAGTTAAAAGCATAAGAAATGAAATTATCCGCCTCGGCGGAAAAGTTATGTTTGAAACAAAACTTATCGGATTTTCAGCAAAAGACAATTCTGTTACAGGTGCGGAAATTGAGCATAACGGAACTAAACAAACCATTGATACCAATGCAATTATCCTTGCAATCGGACACAGCGCCAGAGATACTTTTGAAATGTTAAATGAAAAAGCTATTCCGATTGAGGCAAAAGCATTTTCTGTCGGCGCAAGAATTGAGCATCACAGAGAAATGATTGATAAATCACAGTACGGCAAATTTGCAGGCAACAAAGCGCTTGGCGCAGCAAGCTACAAGACAAATGTTCACCTTGAAAACGGCAGAGGCGTATATACATTTTGTATGTGCCCGGGCGGAAAAGTTGTAAATGCCTCAAGCGAAGAAAACCGACTTTGCACAAACGGAATGAGTGAATTTGCAAGAAATGAAGAAAATTCAAATGCCGCCTTACTTGTCGGGATTACACCTGCCGACTATCAATCGGAAAATCCGCTTGCAGGAATGTATTTTCAGCGTGAACTTGAGCATAAAGCATTTGTTGCCGGAGGAGAAAACTTTAATGCTCCGGTTCAGCGTGTATGCGACTTTATCGAAAATAAGGCAAGTACAAAAATCGGTGATGTAAAACCGTCTGTAGGTCCCGACTTTACACCGACCGACCTTAATAAATGTCTGCCTGATTTTATAACAAACTCAATGCGACAGGCAATAGTGCAAATGGATAAAAAATTACACGGTTTTTCATACGGTGACGCTGTGCTGACAGGTGTTGAAACCCGCAGTTCATCGCCAATCAGAATTATGAGAAACAAAGATTTGCAAAGCGTAGCAATAGCAGGACTTTACCCATGCGGTGAAGGCGCAGGATATGCAGGCGGAATTATATCTGCCGCAGTTGACGGAATTAAATGTGCGGAGAAAATTATAGAAAATTCCATATCAGAATAAAAGCAAAATTACAGCAAGCAAAAAGTGCAGTTCATACGAGCTGCACTTCTTTTGTTTATAAGGTATATGAATATTTAATTTTGAGTTGCAATATACATCTGAAGCTCAGTTACATCTGATACTGTAAGCTTACCGTCACCGTTGAGATCGAGTGCCTCAAGTACCGCCTTGTCGCTTTCATCTATTATAGGCATACCGTCATCATTTTTAGAACCCGCAATATGTAACTGCATAGATGTAACATCGGAAACATTTACAATCCCGTCACCATTTGCATCGCCCTTGAGTACTTTTTTGCCATCAATAGCCACAAATTTCAGCTTGTTGCTATCGGTGTAAGAGTTTACATAACTCTGTGCATACGAACCTTCGTAGCCATAAATTGTAATGTCTGAGTTAAGGAGGAAGAATAATCTATCGCCAATTGAGGTTACGCTCTTAGGAATAGTTACACTTTTAAGATTGTAGCACTCTGTAAAGGCATACTCTTCAATAGTTGAAACACCGTCCGGAATTACTACGCTTTCAAGGCTTGTGCAACCCCAAAAAGCACAACCCTTAATGTATGTAAGAGTTTTAGGAAGAGTGATGCTTTTCAAGTTTGCTTGATTGTAAAATGCACCACGAGCAAGCATAGTTACGGTTTTGCCGTCAATCTGTTCCGGAATAACTACATCGGTATCACTGCCAAGGTATTCCCAAAAAATAATTGACTTGCCATCAATGTTCTCATAGCGGTAGTCGCCGCTTGTTACAACAGAATGCACAGCATCTCTGCTCTGCGAAACCTTTGGTACATTTACTTCGACTGCGTTTGCAGTGAAAGGTATTGCAGAAAATGCGGAAGCAAGCATTGCGGTAGCAATTATAGCTGTAATAGCTTTTTTAAATTTTTTCATTTTATAACCCCTAACTAATATATTTATATTTCTATGTTATCACTGCAAAAATGCTTTGTCAATAAAATGAATAAATTTTAACACTATTTTTCTGTATTGTAGATAGATATGACATAATTTGTGCAAAAAATTACAATCTGACTATAAAATCAAATGACTTCGGTTATGAAAAAACAGCGGATTTAATCGAAATATTTTCAAACAAAAATTTTCGTTATGATTGGTTAGGGCGATTTTTAGATTAGAAAATTATTAATACAAACTTCAAATCAAAACAAAATTCACCTTAACTTTAATGAAACAAGCTAAAAGACAGACAGTAAAAACTGCCTGCCTTTTTCTTTGTCAGCCGTTACAGCCACACTCAAAATTACATTTTTCTCTTTCTTCAGGTCTTGCATTCGGCGGGAAGAATGATTCGTTAGGAAAATCTACCCTGCTGAATACTTCGCACGGGTCGTCGCTTTCAGGCTTACATTCCTTGCGAGGAATACAAAAATCATATGACGGAATCATAATCTGTACATTTCTCTCAAGCTGTGTAATTGTAAAAATACCGATAGTGGCACTTACGCTTGCATCTCCGGTCACAGCAAAATCGTCACCAAAGTATGTTATTACACATTCAGGTATAGGAGCACAAGGAAGCTGCGGAACACAGCCTTTTATAAGTCGTGCCGAAAGAGCCATAGGTTCGGAAATTTGTACTGTTGCATTTGGTAAAAACTCCGTGCAACCGCATGATGTAACAGGTTGAGAGCAAACTATACAACTGTCGCTCGAAAAACTCTTTGAATTTGATTCACTGCCGTAAAGAACCGACCTTTTACCGTAAATTGCAAGTCCGTTTACCCGTGACGGAATTGTTGAACCGCAGGTATATGCCTCAAGAGAAATATCAAAATAGAATGTAACATCAACCGCATAACAGCCACGATGAAAAGCGATTGATTCAACGCTTACATCGGCGGTTATAACGCTTGCCTTGCAGATTTTTACAGATGATGCGTTATTGATAACAGATTGACTACAAGGTGTAAAATAAACCGCAAGATTGCTAAGGCAATCCTTTGAGCCGCAGCTGTCATAAATACGGCTTGCGTTTATGCAGACAGCGTCTGTGCATTTGTTTTCGGTAAGCGGTTCGTTGCCCGACTGCCGTGGTACTGTGCCGTATGATACATCTGGCATAAAAATTAACCCCCATAAAATGTATTAACAGGCTTACGCTCTGTAACAATACATTTTATGAAGGTTATACTTAATTGTGAATATTGAGTTGATTTATTTTAAATAAGGCTTTAAAATTTCATCAAGGTTTTTGTTTACAGCTTTCGGATTTGACTGCGTATAATTTGAAAAAGCGATGAATACTTTACTCTGGTCCTGCGCAAATACAATTCTTGCATTAAATCTGTAGAATGCTGCGTCACAATAATAATTACCGCAATCGTCAACATACAAACCGTACGCAAAACTTGATTTATAAGGAGTGAACATTTCTTCTTTGGATTTTGCAGACAACAATTCACTTCCCGTAATAGCATCTGTCCATTTAAGCAAATCACTCAAATTGGAGATAAGACCCGTAGAAGAATACGCAACACCCGGATAAATATTCCACTCATCGTCAAAAATATCCTGATAACCTGTAGCAAGTTGGTCTGTGCTCTCAAAGGTTGTCGAAGTCATTTCTAGCGGCTCAAAAATATTTTCTTTCAAAAATTCCTCATAGCTTTTTCCGCTTACCTTTTCGATTATGTCACCGAGAATAAAATAATCGGAATTTGAATAGCTGTAATTTTCTTCATCATTATCAATTTCTTGTGACAATATCCATTTTAAAATAACAGAATGATTATCTTTAGCGGAATTTTTCTCTGAAATATCGTACTGCGGAGCATTTGCACGCACGCTTTCGTCAGATTTGCCGAGATAATCCGGCAAGCCTGTTGTCATAGTAAGCAAATTACGGATAGTTATATCCGAACCGTACTTATAATCGGGATAATACTTGTCAAGCGTATCATCTGTGCTCAGCTTATCCTGCTCCTGTAAAATCATAACAGCCGCAGCGGTAAACTGCTTTGTAAGCGAACCTATGTAGTAATTTGTATTGAGTGAATTATATGTATGCGAACCCTTGTCGGCATAGCCGTTATTGCCTATATATTCAAAATCATTTCCGAGTTTATAATATACAGTTCCTCTGAATTTACTTGCAACAAGTGTATTATCGAACTTAGCTGTTATGCTGTCGGTATCTTGTTTTAATTTTGTAAAATTATATGCAGGATTAGTAGGTACTTCATCAGCAGTTGCAGGCGCAGCGGTAAGTCCCTGCGTCGATGCACCTGTAGAATTTGTAGTCTGCGGTGCTGTTGTAGCCGAAGATTCCGAATCATTGTCACAGCCTGTAAATGCAACTGCGGAACACGCCGCCATAGCTACGCACATTAATGATTTTGCTAAAGCCTTCAAAAAATCACCTCATCAGATTTTTTCCATTTTACTGAAATTAGCCATAAGAGTTTTTGTGCCTGCCTTATCAAAAGCAACTTCAAGCATTGTGTCGTTGCCCATTTTTTCGGTTTTCATAATCATACCTTTGCCAAATACCTTATGGAATACGCAATCTCCTTTTTTGTAAACAGTACCCGATTTAACGGCAGGTTTAGTAAATGTATTAAAACTTTTGTTAGGTGTGAATTTTGAACCGGCACCGATACTGATATGACTTGAGGATGCGGAAAAACCGTTTGTTGACGCAAAAGTCTTTTTCTCGCCTGTATAATTAAGTAATTCGGGCGGGATTTCATTTACAAAGCGTGATACTTTGTTATAGCTTGTATGACCCATCAACATTCTTGACTTTGCCTTGGTAATGTAGAGCTTTTCTTTTGCTCTTGTAATACCTACATAAGCAAGTCTGCGTTCCTCGTTAAGTTCATCGGGATTCATCATTGTGGCAATTGACGGGAACACACCTTCTTCAAGACCTGCAATGAAAACTATGGGAAATTCAAGTCCTTTTGCGCTGTGCAATGTCATCATTACCGATGAATCCGCTTCTGCATCATAGTTATCAATATCTGTCTGCAATGAAATTTCCTCAAGGAAGTTTGAAAGTGACGCTTCTTCTGCGTAATCCTCTTCAAATTTGATAATATTTGAAGAAAGCTCTTCGATGTTCTCAATTCTTACATCGGGGTTGTCTTTCTCTGTTTTTAAATATTTTTCGTAATCTGTATGTTCGAGAATGAGATTGTATAATTCCGCAAGAGAATAATCTCCGCTTTGTTCAGCCTCCATAAGACCGTCAATCAGCGCAACAAAACTTTTTAACTTTGTTGCGGCTCTTGAAAGCTGTGGATATACATCTGCATCTTTAATTACGGAATATATGCTTTCGCCGAGTCCTGCGGCTATTTCAGAGGCTTTTTCAAGTGTAGTTGCGCCAATACCACGCTTTGGCACATTAATAATTCTGCCCAGTCTGACATCGTCGTGCGGATTATTAATAACCTGAAGATATGCAACCATATCTCTGATTTCTTCTCTGTCATAGAATCGTCTGCCGCCGATTACACGGTGCGGAATACCGCTTCTTGACAAAGCCTGCTCAATTGAGTTTGACTGTGCATTCATTCTGTAAAGAATTGCAAAATCAGAGAATTTTCTGCCGTCTGCAACACCGTCAAGTATAGTTTTTGCAATAAATTGAGCCTCGTCACGCTCGGAATCGGAAGTATGCACCTCAATTTTATCGCCAACGGCATTTTCAGTCCACAACGTTTTGCCCTTACGCATTGTGTTGTTAGAAATAACACCGTTTGCCGCATTAAGAATATTCTGTGTACTGCGGTAATTCTGCTCAAGTCTTATCATCTTAGCGCCTTTAAAGGTGTTTTCAAAAGAAAGGATATTTTCAATTGTAGCACCTCTGAATTTGTAAATACTCTGGTCGTCATCACCTACAACGCAGATGTTGCCGTATTTTGCGGCAAGCATACTTACAAATTTATACTGCACCTTGTTTGTATCCTGATACTCATCAACCATTATGTATTTAAACTGATTTTGATAAAATTCGAGTATATCGGGACATTTTTGAAAAAGCTCAACAGTCTTACAGAGCATATCGTCAAAGTCCATTGCATCTGCGGTTTTTAGTCTTGACTGGTAAATTTCATATACTTTTGCCACGGACTGCTTGAGGTTATCGTAACCTGCTCTTTTGAGCATTTCCTGTGGAGTAAGCATTTCGTCCTTGGCTTTTGAAATTTCGTTGAGCACTCTTTTTACCGGCAACATTTTTTCGTCATAATTAAGCTGTTTTAAAATATCTTTTACAAGTTTTTTCTGATCGTCAGTACCGTAAACGGTAAAATGACTTGTAAAACCGATTCTGTCGCCGTATCTTCTTAAAATTCTCGCACAGGTAGAGTGAAATGTAGCCGCCCAAATATCCGAACCGCCTTCCGGAACAGCGTTGCAGATTCTCTCTTTAAGCTCCCCTGCCGCCTTATTGGTAAAGGTAATTGCAAGTATCTGCCACGGTTTGCAAAGTTCAGACTGCAAAATATACGCAATTCTGTTTACAAGAACGGTTGTTTTGCCCGAACCTGCACCCGCAAGTATAAGCAAAGGGCCTTCTGTGCAAAATACAGCCTGCTGCTGCATATTATTCATATGTGAAAACTGTTTTTTTAATTCTGATTGTACCATAGCAATATTCCCGTTAAAAGTTTAATAACACAGAAAACGGGCGAACTGCGTCCGCCCGTATAATCTGACGATTTTATTTTATGTAGCCGTAGAATGTTTCAAGAATTTCAGGACCCTGGTCTGCAACAATCATTGTAACATAGTTGCCGTCCTGTGTAACCTTGCAAGCCTCAACCATAGGAAGTTTTTTGGCATTGTAGCCTGAATACTGTGTAACAATTGAAGTGTATGTCTTAGAAAGCGCATCGTTTACTCTTGATGCAGCGTCAGCATCAACAGCCTCAACAAGTACGATTTCAACTCTTGAATTGCTGTCTGAATTGATTTCTGCCGCAAACTGCTTAACATCTTCTGTGTCGATGCTGTAATATTTTTTAAGATCATTAGAATCTGTAAGCTCTTTTAAGTCCAATGAATACTTAGAGTTGATGTCAGAAAGAACTGTTTTTAAATCGACCTCTTTGCTGCCTGAACAACCTGCAAGCGCAGTAAGACAAAGTACAAATATTGTTACCAAAGAAACTACCTTTTTCATAATTAACCTCCAAAAATGTCTTATAAAAAAATTACGCCGAATCAGTGTGACCCGGCGTATTCAGATGGTCGAGGTGACAAGATTCGAACTTGCGACCCCATCGTCCCGAACGATGTGCGCTACCAAACTGCGCTACACCTCGATAAAAACAGCCCCGATTACTCGGGGCTTTTAATGGCTGAGGAATAGGGATTCGAACCCCAACAAACAGAGTCAGAGTCTGTCGTGCTACCGTTACACCATTCCTCAATGTTTATTGCTCATTGCTGCAAGCCGTGCAATCAACGATATATATTATATATTATGAAGTGCGTTTTGTCAACACTTTTTTGAAATTTTTTAAAACTTTTTAGAAGTTTTAAACTTTCGTTCAGCATTGACTTGTTGCTTACTTTCACGCAATCAACAATAGCTATTATATAGCGGAAAGTGTGTTTTGTCAACATCTTTTTTCAATTTTTTCTAAAATTTGAAAAATACAAAAATACGGAATTTTAGCTAAAACTTTTTTTGAGTCTTATATCGTCGCCGACAAAATTAAGCCTTACACCCTCTCCGTATATTCTTGAAATAAATCTTGAAGTATAAGTTTTTTCAAGTTCTGTTATTGAAAGGTTTGTGTTTATTATCAAAGGCTTTCTCAAAAGCATTCTTGAATTACACAAATTATAAAACTGTGTATTTGAAAAAGTATTTGAAAACTCTGTGCCTAAATCATCAATAATTAGTAAATCGCACTTTGTGAGCATTTCAAAATATTCGGAATCGTTGGACTCTTTGGAAAAATGCATATTGCTAAGCGTTGACATAAGCATAGGTGCTGACACATAGATTACACCGAAACCGCGCCTTGTAACCTCATTGGCAATAGCGAGCGAAAGGTGGGTTTTGCCAAGACCTGTGCCGCCTCTCATAAGTATAGTCTTTGACTCGGGCGTAAAAGTCCTTGCGTACTGTACGCAATAATTATAAATTTTTTGCATTTTATCAAAAGGTGATACTCCGCTCGCCTTATCAACCTCATGACTGTACATATTAAGGTCAAAACTCTCAAAAGTGGAAAGTCTTAAAGGCGCAGTACGGTTAAGCTCCTCGCACGCAGTGGCTACAAGCAATCTTTTAAAGCAAGGGCAATACACTGTTCTTCCGTCTTTTTCTATATATCCCGTATCTTTGCAGTATTTACAGTTGTAATGCGGTTCAAAGCAATTTTCTTCATAGCCGTTTTCTGTAAGCAGCTTTTTGACTTCATTTTGCATAGAAAGACTTTTTGCACGCAAATCCTGCGTGGCAGACTTTACATCTCCGCCGTTTAAAACCGCACGAACCGCAAGTATTCCACATGAAGATATTTCTTTTTCAAGCTCCTCTATTCTCGGAACTCTTCTGTAAACCTCTTCACGAACCTGCTCCGCTCTTCTCTCGGCTTTGGTGCGTCTTTCTTCCATTTTTGCTTTTGTCGCTCTGTAAATTTCTTTACTGTATCCCATTTATATCACCACACTAAATACTGTCGATTGTATCTAATCTCTGCAAATCATTTATATTATATGATGTGTTGGCGTCATTCCTGTTTCCGCCTTTATGCTTATACTTATCGGGTCTGCTGTCAAATTTGTTTAAATCGTCAACATTGTAAATTCCGCTTGAATTCCAGCGCTTTAAAATTCCGTTTATGTATCTGAAATCGCAGCTGCCCTTACTGTCAACACATCTTTCGTAAGCCTCTCTTAGCATTTCGGGAGAAAATTTCCACTCGTTTACCCATAAATCGGCGTATTCAACCTGCTTTTTAGTAGGAGAACCCGTATTTTTTAAACCGAACGCAGATGCTACAACCGTAAAACTCTGGCTTGCACGATGTGCTTGTTTTATTTTATTTTCGGCTTCCTCAATCGAGAAAACTCCCGCATCCGACCATCTCAAACCTATTGTTTCAATGGCTCTTATGTTAGATTTTCCGATGCTTATACAATACTGAATAAGCATTATAATTACCTCTACAGGCAAACCGCAGGTATTTTTAAGTAACAGTAACGACGATGCATCGGAGTTTGATAAAGGCTTGCCGAGGGCTGTCTGTGCCTCGTTTACAAGCATTTTAAATTCTTCGTCAACCGCAAGCTGTTGTGCCACATAAACATAATCGGGGCGCTGCGGTCTTACAAACATATGCGGAACTGTAGGCTCTTCCTTTTCAATCGGAGCGGCAGTATTATTGCTTTCGACTTGTTTTGCCGCAGGCTGTTCAGTCGTTTGCTGTTCTGCCTGTGCAGGCTCAAAAACACCGTTATTTTGGCAAAAGATACCTTTCATAACCCAGTATTCAACTGCCTCCGGAATATCGGTTTCATTTACACCTGTCGCCTTACTGATGTCGCTTTCGTTCACATCTTCCCCACTGTGCCGCAAAAGATATAACAATACCTTAAGTTTAACGCCGTCCGAAAACTTAAGTCCCTCGTCTACAACCGACGAAGGCACGGCAAATATTGAATTCCAAGCACCAAGATTAATTTTCATAGACATTTCATATACCTCTGACCCAAAATAAATATTATAATCAAACTTTATCGTACACATTATTATATCACACTAAATTTAAAAATCGACACATATTTTTAAATTTTATAGATTTTTTTAAAGAAATATGTTAAAATACAGTTGAAATGTTTTAAGGAGGTAATATTATGAAATATACATACATTCCAAGAGGTGTTTGTTCAAGACAGATTAACCTTGAGATAAATGACGGAATTATAGAATCCTGCGAATTTATCGGCGGTTGCGCAGGCAACACTCAAGGCATTTGCGCTCTTGTAAAAGGTATGGACGCAGAAGAGGCTGTAAAGAGATTAAAAGGCATTGACTGCCGTGGCAGAGGTACATCTTGCCCCGATCAGCTTTCTTACGCTATTGAAGAGGCTCTTGAACTCGAATAAGCTCTGCGGCTAAAACTTTATATTTATCATAACATTAAAGCTCTCTTTATTTGCGTAAAGAGAGCTCTTTGTTTTGGTTTTAAGATTTAGACGGTTTAATGCAGTGTTTTGTCTGGAAATTCCGGTATATCACAAAAATTATAAAAGTTTGGTCAACCTTTTCAAAGGTTGTGGGTGTGGGCAAAGCCCAC
>OHJN01000594.1_pt1 | contig 18895 bp, 10 predicted proteins | sample 1568531 | NCBI WGS metagenome assembly OHJN01 (sample SAMEA3879594, study PRJEB24766) | human gut metagenome | biome: human-associated habitat; feature: feces | place: USA | collected 1985/1987
CCCCCGATCCCCTTTTGTATGTGACTGGACGATTTTTGTCTGACATTGTCTGGTAATAGTACCTTGACTCAATATTTGCATCTTTTGTGTCAAATCTTCTATATCAAAAAATATCATTTCTATATCTTTGCATGCGTAGTCATTATGCTCTTAATTTAAGGAGCACTGCGGATTACTTAACTTAATACTAAGATGAATAACCGATTATTTGGATTTTTGGTCCTTCCGCTTTGTTTAGCCGGACTAATGGGCCTCTCTGCTGTCGATACGGCTTGTACTCCTGCACCAAGAAAGGTATCACATGGCGGAATAATGGTCGAGTGGGAAGACGCACAACTTCTTGCTCCCGGAGGATATGCACGTGTCCATCGCCTTAACGACGGAAGCTATATGGCCGTTTATTCTCGCGGAGGAAACGGATGCTTCAAGATAAGCAAAGATGGTTGTCGCACATGGTCGACTGCAAGGACAGCCATGACTTACAATAGTTATTCGGCTCCAGTTCCTGTCAATGTTTCCAATGCTGAGTTTGCACAACTCAGTAACTCGAATCCTTACCGCCCTGGAAGAATCATTTATGCTGCAAATATAAGGCCTTCTGAAAACCAAAGCTCGCAAACGCCTTATACCATAGCAATTTCCACGTCCGACGACATTGGCAAGACCTGGACAGGAATTCGGGACGTATATAAATCCAAGATATGGGATAGGGATGTCCTCCGTGGCTGTTATGAACCATGTGTCCTGGAACTTCCGGATGGTACAGTGCAGATTTATTTCGCAGACGAAACCCCATATTATGAAAAAAGACTGACATATCAGAATATCTCTGTAATTGAATCGAAAGATGGTGGTGATACTTGGGGACCGGCCAGAATCGTCTGCTACAATGAAAAGTACCGCGACGGAATGCCTGTGGCAATGATATATAAAGATTGGATCTATGTCGCTATCGAGGCTAACGGACAGAATATCAAATTCCATCCGCAAATCGTATGTACCAGGATATCAGACAATTGGAAAACTCCAGTATATGGCTCGTCATTGAACCGCTTCGATCCATTCAAGACATCTATGGAAAGCGCATTCATTTATGCAGGTGCGCCATATCTCATCCATACGGACAATTATTTCGTGCTTTGTTACCAATCTTCGGAAGGTGCATTGGAACCGACCACAAAGAATGCCGTGATGGAAATGGCCGTATGCCGCATCGATGAAATGAGCGGACATGAGTTCCTGACAATGCGGGAGAGCATCAGACCATTCGAAATCGACCAGACAAGAGACAACGGCCTTTGGAATTCTCTCTGTGATCTCGGTGATGACAACATTCTGGCAATTACCCAATTGAGCGGCAATATCTACATCCGGAGAGGAAAGATAATGATGAAGTGAATATACTTCGACCTCAAACCGACTTGACTACTACCGGACTAATAAGAAATGAAAAGCAGAATAACCACATACATAATGATTTCCGCAGCATTGCTGTCAATGTCGGCATGTACGGAATCCATATCAGAACTGGAATCAGGAACCGTATTCCAGGCCGTTTCAGAAAGTTCCTCAACCAAGACGGAACTTGGCGAAAAGACGGACGGGAAGTATCCGGTCCTCTGGTCTGAAGGTGACCGCATAGCGGTAAATGGAGTCGTGTCCAGACCGCTTTCAGCAGAAGAGGCGGGGGCTAACTCTGCCACGTTTACTACAGAAAAAACATTGACTGCACCATATACTGCCGTGTATCCTGCTGATGTTCTGGTTAATGACGTGATAACAATAAAATCGGAGCAGACGACAACAGCCGGATCTTTCGACCCTGCCACAGCCGTGATGGCGGCGACCAGTGCAACATCAGAATTACGTTTCCGCCAGTTATGCGCATACCTCCGCATAAAAGTAAAATATCAGTCTGGCAGCAAACGCTTGGCTACCAAAGCAATATTCAAGGGCAATGCCTCCGAATCCGTCGCAGGACAATTTTCATTCAATGCCGGCAATCCTGTTCTTGGCAACGTCTCCGGAGATGGAGTGAAAACGATAACTTTGAAACCAGCCGGAAACGAAACCTGTCTTACCGACTTTTGCATAGCCGTTCCGCCACAGATCTTCAAGGAAGGTTTCAGCATAATGTTTTCCGATGCCAGAGGCACATTCCTGAAGGCTACTACCGGCACGCAAGTGGAACTGAAAGCCGGCGTGATCACCAATGCACCTGAATTGACATTCACCGCACTTGAAAATACTACTTCAGATATTGAGGAAGTCGAAGGCAATATGCTTGGCATTGTCTGGGACAAGCCTGTCCATGTTTCTGGTTGGTGCAGTGCCTATGGTCGTGCGCACCGTCTAAATGATGGCAGATTAATGATCAGCTACTCAAATACTTGGCATGCGTATGCCCGTTTCAGTAAGGACAATGGAGCTACATGGACCGAGGCTAAAGTTGTCGTTCCAGCCTATAAGAAAGACAGTCTGTCACACAGGATGGACAATCCGGAATTTGCACAGCTCAGTGCGAACAATCCCCATCATCCGGGACGTATAATTTATGCTGTGAATGAAAGGGTCAAAGATACCAAGGTCGTCAATAAAGACAAGACAGTCTATCCGTTCCATATCTCCATAAGCACGTCCGATAACAATGGAACTACATGGAGCAGCCTTAAGAGACTCTACTCCTCAAACAATGTTTCAGGATGCTATGAGCCTTTCGTGCTGGAACTTCCTGACGGCACTGTACAGATTTATTTCGCAGATGAGACGCCTTATGCAAGCGATAAGATTACCTATCAGAACATTTCCGTCATCGAATCCAAAGACGGGGGAGACACATGGGGAGAGAAAAGGATTGTATGTTACACGTTTATGAAACGTGACGGGATGCCTACGGCTACGGTTTATAACGACAATATATATGTCGCTATCGAGGCGAATGAGGGTGACTATCAATTTTTCCCGCAGATCGTATATAACTCAGTAGCAGATAATTGGAGTCGTCAGGTAGGTGCTCCGAGTATTTACAGGTTTGATCCTTTCCAGAGGTCGCTCAAGAGTGATACAATCTACTCCGGAGCCCCGTATCTGATACAGACGGACAATTATTTCGTAATGTCGTATCAGACAACGAACGGCGCGCCGCAAACTACTCATGACGAGCGATACAAGCATACGGCGATGGAAGTCCAGATATGCCTGAAATCAGAATTGGTCAAGAACAAGTTCAGTACGATGCGGGGTGTTTCCAGACCTTTTGCGATAGACCAGACCAAGGCCAGTGCCAAATGGAATTCGCTTTGTCCACTCGGCGGTGATGAAATACTTGCGGTTTATGGCTCTGGCGGTAAAGATCATGAGGATGGCACGGGATACCTATATGTCGTAAGAGGTAGAATTGTGAATGCTTTATTCGATTTTAAATAAAAGCACATTGCATAATTGTTAAGAAACTGATAATCAATCAATAAAATGAAAATGAGACTTTTGGCACTGCTCTCACTTGTAGCTGTTCTGGCGGGCTTCTCAAGTTGCGGAAAAACGGAAACATCCGGAGGAGTACAACCGGAACCAATTCCAGAGAAGAATGTTAGTCTGTCGTTGAGTTCCGGAATAGCCTCCAAGACTGTTCTCGGGGACATGAACGGGGATGTATATCCTGTATATTGGTGTGAAGGTGACCGTATCATCGTGAACGGAAAGCGTTCTGCTCCTCTCCATGGAATCGGAGATAAGGATGTGAAGGCAACATTCGATGTGGACGGAGTCAATGCCCCTTATGGAGTCGTCTATCCGAGCTGGATATGTGATGCAATGGATTCGGAAGCAGCCGAGGTCTCGCTTCAGTCTGTCCAAAAATGGACTCCTGGTTCCTTCAGCAGTGGTGCCGCAGTCCTCTACGGAAAATCCTCCGAAACCGAATTTGAACTGAAGAATCTCTGTGGCGTAGTGCGCATTGCCATGGATTTCGGAAAGAATAAGATCTCAGGCATTGTACTGACAAGTCTGACGACTCCAATCTCAGGTAAATTCAGTCTGAACCTCTCCAACGGTGAACTGTCAGCCATTGACGGTAAAAACAGAATCGAAATATCTGTTCCAGATGCCGGTTTTGCAACAGGCAGCCCGGAAACTGCAGAACTTAATTTTTGTGTGCCTGCCGGCGAATATCCGGATGGTTTCAATATTACCGTCACAGACAGCTACAACCGTCAGATGGTCATTGAGTTGCGAGAGGATACGCGCATAAACGCAGGTGTGATCGCCGATTGGGGCAAGCGGACTTTTGTCCCCGCAGGAGCACTGATTATCACCGGCCCTGAATCCTGGAATACTTTCGCCGATGCTGTCAATGCCGGTGATTATTCCGATTGGGTGGACCCTGATACCGGCGAGGTCAATATTGCCGCAAATATCGTCAATGCAGATGAACTTAACCAGATTGACCTTTGGGAAGGTATCCTGAATGGAGGCAACTATACATTGACCCGCAACAAGATAACCAGGCCTCTGTTCAAGAAAATTGCAGAAGGTGCAGTGGTCAAGAACCTCAACCTCGGCGGATTGCGCACGGAACCTGGCGAAAATGCCTCCGCAGTTCTGGCAGCAACCAATCTTGGAACCATTGAAAACTGCGAGAACAAGTCGAAACTCACCATGACGGTGGACGCGAATTTCCATTTCTGCAGTCTTGTGGAAGCCAATGCCGGCACGATGCGGTCGTGCACGAACAGCGCAGATTTCGAAATCAACCTGCCTTTCACCGGGAATCATGAGTTGATTGGCGGAGGTCTAGCGTTCAGACCTGATGCAGAAGGTAAACTCGGCACCTTCGAGGATTGCAAGAACACCGGCAATATCACGATTCTGAAAAATGCCATTGCCGCTTCCGGCCTCCATAAATGTGCCGTGGGGGGAATATTGGCATCAGCATACGGCGGAACCAAGGAAGTATTCGTGAAACTGAAGAACTGTTCCAATGAAGGCAAGATTACATTGTGGGAGAATGAATTGCAGAAATCAGGAGCACAGGGAGCCTATGCAGTGGGAGGAATTGTGGGGCGTATAGCTCCGTTGTCAGGAGATGCTGCCGCAATGTATGTGAATCCTACGCCTACTGCCGGTTTTTATACGGAAATCACGGGTTGCACCAATTCCGGTACCATCGACGCCTGCAGCAACATTGCCAGTGGTGCATCTTCTGCCATGTCAGGCGCGAGACAATTGTACGTGGGGGGCATTTCCGGAATCGTAGTCGGCCTTAAGGAAAACCCGGCCAAGATTTCAGGATGTACCAATACCGGAGCGGTTCTTGCCGGCGGAATCTCCAGACCTTGTGCGCTCGTGGGAGGAATTCTCGGTGGAACAGCATTTACGGAAATCGCCGATTGTACCAACAGCGGTTCATTCGGAATTACGAAGAACACATTGGCATCTGTCAATGCGAAGATCGGAGCAGTGGGCGGCATAGTTGCCCACATCCTGAAAGTCACGCCGGTTCCAGTAATTACTAACTGCAAATCTACGGCGGCATTGCCTGCAGACGCTGTGGACAAATGCTCGGGCGAAATCTATGCTACAGGAAACAAACCGACAATCAAATAGATTAAAAAAAGTACGCATATATGAAAAGAATACTCATATTTACTTTCCTGCTGCTCTTTTCTGCCACAATGTCATTCGCACAGAGCATCAAGGTCAGCGGAACGGTGAAGGATAGCGAAGGCAATCCTATGCCTGGGGTGTATGTGCTTGATAAACAGTCGAAAACCAGGGGGACTGCGACCGATTCGGACGGAAAATATGAAATCACAGTAGCCAAAAACGGATTTCTGGAATTCAGTTGTCTTGGCTTTGAATCAAAACTTGAACCGGTGAACGGAAGGGTGAAGATCGATGTGGTCTTGAAGTCTGATGCAGCCAAGCTGGACGATGTGGTCGTCATAGCATACGGAACCGCCAAGAAGTCCGACCTTACAGGCGCTGTTTCCGTAGTGGACATGAAATCATTGAACGATATTCCGGCATCATCGGTCAGCTCGGCCCTTCAGGGACGTGTGGCAGGTATGGACATGATGTCATCGACGGGAGAACCCGGTGCGGAAGCTTCCATTCAGATTCGTGGAGCCAGATCCATCAGTGCGGGAAACGCGCCGCTGATTGTGGTGGATGGCGTAATCGACGCAGTGTCAGACCTCAACGAAATCAATCCTGCCGACATCAAGAGCATTTCTATCCTTAAAGACGTGTCATCCACATCTCTGTATGGTTCACGTGGAGCCAATGGCGTTATCCTCATCACGACAGAGCGTGAGACATCCCGCAACTTCACTGCCAATTTCAAGGCAGCCGCAGGCGTTTCCAGGATTGCAGGAACACTTGATCTGATGGATGCCTCGGAATTCGCGCAGTACTGCAACATGACGCACTACATTTCCGAATACATCGGCGGAAAAGTAGATCCGTCCCGTAATTTCTATTTTCCTCAGGACGAGGTCCTCAATAAAGGAAAAGGCACGGACTGGATTGATGCGCTCTCGCAAACCGGTGTGTATCAGGATTATTCATTCTCGGCACAGGGCGGTACCAATGTCACCCGTGCATCTGCTTCTTTCGGTTATCATGATGAGAAAGGTGTTGTAATCGGATCCGTATTCAAACGTATAAGCGGCAGGGTGAGTGTGGAGACGCAGCCGCTCAAATGGATGCGTGCAGGAGCCCGTCTGTATTATGCGGAGCGCCATACGGACAAGTCCAGCGCATCCATAACGGGAACCAGCAGTACGGCCGCCATATATCTCAGCCCGCTGCTCGGCATCAATGATACATGGAATACTTTCGGCTCGGAATACGCTTCAGGCGGAGCTCCGTTCAACAATCCGTATATCAGTGCCAAGCAGATCAGCTATGATGTAAAGCAGACGAATCTGAACCTTCTGCCTTGGGTGCGTCTCATATTCAACCGTTTCGCATCATTCGTCAGCAAGTTCTCGTTCACGACAGACGCTTATCAATCATTGCGTTACGCTCCTTCTACGCTCCCTGTCGCGCAGCGAAATCTCACCGGAGGAACAGCAACCGCAATCCGTCAGGACCGTCAAGTCCTTCTCAGCGAAAATACTTTTACATACGACCGTACATTCGCACGCCGTCATACCCTCAATCTGCTTGCTGGCTTTACGGCAGAGCGTATGAACTTGAATTACAATTGGTTCAATGGCGAAGGCTATATGGATGACAATGTCACATACAAGAATCTCGGAGGCCTTCTGGATGAACGTTGCATTACGACACTCAGCTACGAGAACATCAAGACTTCCATGTCTTTCCTCGCCAGAGTGAACTACGATTATTTGAAGAAATACTATCTGACATTGACAATGCGTGCCGACGGTGCCTCGAACTTCGCAGCGAACCGCAAGTGGGGTGTGTTTCCGGCCGCAGCAGTGAGATGGAACATCAGCAGGGAAGATTTCCTGGCAGGGGTGTCTTGGCTGGACGACCTTTCGCTCAGGGCAAGTATCGGCCGGAGCGGCAATGATGCCATAGGAACCTATATGTCCCAATCGACACTGACCTCCGACAAGGGAGTCTGGATGCTGGGAGATTACCGCCCTATCGCATACTATGATACTCGTCTGAGCAATGGAAACCTTACTTGGGAGACAACGGACTCATATAATGTAGGTCTTAATTTCGTAGCATTCGGAGAGAGAGTGAATCTCGAAGTAGATGCATATCAGTCAAATACTTCAGACCTCCTTTTGGCTATGAAAACCAACCAGTCAACTGGATACGACACATATTTTACCAATATGGGAAGTACCCGTAACCGTGGAATTGAAGCCACTCTCACGACGCGCAACATCGTCTCGAAAAAATTCTCATGGAGTACGATGCTTACGGTTTCTCACAACGACCAGCGAGTGATTGATGCAGGTGAGGACCGTCTAGTGCCGACCTATGTGAATTTCCGCAACACCACGCAGCCTCTGTATGGCTACCGTGCCGGTTATCCTTTGAATTCCCTCTGGGGATATCAGTATGCCGGCGTATGGCACAGCAAGGATGAGATTGAAAGGAACAAAATCACCAAGACATACGTCAGTTCCGGTTCTTCCCAGCTGGGAATCAGCCGTTTCGTGGACCAGAACAATGACGGACTGCTCGACCAGAACGACCTCGTATATCAGGGCAATTCTGACCCTGTCCTGTATGGAGGCTTCCAGAACAATTTCACCATCGGCAATCTTTCATTGAAAGTCTATACGACATGGTCATTGGGCGGAAAAATCTACAATATCAGTGAAATCCTTGCAGGAAGCGGCTCCAGGGCATACAACAAGTATCGTTTCATGCTGAATTCGTGGGACCCGGAACTGAATCCTGACTCTGATATTCCTCGTGCCGGCAAGGAGGATTACAATGCCAGTGACCGCATGATCTATGATGCGTCTTATGTGAGACTCAAAGAGGTTTCATTGAGCTACCGCTTCAACATTGCCAAGAACTGGTGCAAGAGCATCGTCGTGGGAGCGAGCGGTGAGAACCTGTTGCTTTGGAAACGCTATAACGGATTCGATCCGGATGTCTCCACCAGTTCCGTGACACGTCGTATTGATGATGGCGCATTTCCTCGCCCGAGAACATTCGTGATTAATCTTCAGATGAACTTCTAGAATATGAAAAAGACAATTGCAATAGCTTTGCTTATCTTCGGCGCGATTTCATGTTCGCTGAAGGAAAAGATTACGTCCTACACTGAAGGTGACAAATATTACCGTAGTGTAGAACAGATCAAGACAGGACTCAATGCCTGCTATTCTCCGCTGAAGCTTATCTATACCAATATGGGCTTCTGGGAAATGTGCGAATGTGCTACCGACCTGATGTATCTGAACATTGACAATCAGATAGATGCGGTATGTGACATCGCTCCCGCCCGTCCGGGTGCAGCATCACTTGTATGGCAGCGCGGCTATCAAGGCGTGTCCCGTACCAACAGTATGATATACTATACGGACAGAGCTGTTTCTGAAGGCTATATCGATGAAAACGAGGCCGCTCCACTCTATGCGGAAGCCGCTGTCCTCCGTTCTTTCTACTGGTATCTCCTGACATCTACATTCGGCGACGTCCCTTTCTATACGGAACGTGTCACAGAAGAAAACCGGACAAAAATAGTGAAGCTTCCGAGGATGTCCGCAACGGAAATCCGTGATTTCTGCATTGGAGAACTCCGCAAGAATCTGGAAGCCATGCCTGCACGCAGAACATACGATTCCGGCACCGACTACCGCGTCGGCCGTGCATTGGGTATTATGCTCGGCGGCAGACTCTGCCTTTGGAACAAGGATTGGGACGGGGCATTGGAATTCTTCGGACAGCTGGAAACCATTTATGGCGACCTCTCGCAGTATCCTCTCTCCGACGTGCCTTTCAGCGTGAAATACAGCCGTGAATCAATATGGGAGGTCCCGAACATTTACGAGGCCAATGGCCTCCAGATTGTCGGTACGCTGGCAAGCTGGACTACTCCGTTGCGTGCCCAAAACATTGTCAGTGACGAGTTTGCGCAGGAAGATATCATCTCCGACATCTACTATGGAATCGGTATTCCTGAACTAGGTTCTCATGCGATGACCTACACGTCAGTGCGTCCTACGCCGTTCCTCTGCCAGAATCTGCTCCCGTACCTTTCAGATGACCTCCGGTCGGGAGAATATTCGAATGGGGCCAAGACCGCTCGCGGAGGGTCCGGAAACCTTGCATGGCGATGGTTGGGTTATGATCCTGACGATGCCGGAAGGACAGGAGAAAAACAGGTCATGTTTTTCGGCTCCAAGAATGCAGACGGAACTTGGTCGAGGATGAACCAGTCCAGCACTCCTTGGCTTGGCAACAAGTTCTGGTGCCCGGACATGAGAAGTACACGTGACGCGAACAATTACAAGATTTTCCGTTATGCCGGTGCCGTCCTGGGACTGGCTGAAGCGAATCTGATGAAAGGCGACGTCGCATCGTCCCTGCATTATCTCAATATGGTACGCAGCCGTGCAGGCCTGTCTGACCTCAGCCTTGCGGATGTCGGCGGCAATGCAGACCTCCTTATGGAAGAAATCCGTCGTGAGTGCGCGAAAGAACTTCTGGGCGAGTACAACCGCAAGTTCGACCTCGTCCGCTGGGGCATCTGGTATGAACGCACCCGGCAATACAACACCGGCTCGCTCATCAGCCAGAATGTCCGCCCGTGCAACCGTTATTGGCCTATACCGGCAGACCAGGTCGCAGCATCCGGCGGGGTGCTCACCAACAAGGAATACGGCGAGTAAAATATAAATGTCAATGCAATGAAACAATTATTATATAAATCAATGTCAATACTGGCCGCTTTGGCCGTACTTGCATCATGTGAGCGCAAGCCGGAGTTCTCCGAGGTGACGGAACTTGGCTGCGCCCGGAAAGAAGCAGTCGTGGATGCAGCCGGTGGAGAAGCCATATTCAGCATCATTGCTTCCGGCGAAGTATGTGCGGAAGTTACTGAAGGATCGGAGTGGGCCAGCCTGTCGGAATCCAGATGGACCGGCGATGCCGACCTCTGCATTGCTTTCGGAGAAAACAGTGGCCGTGAGCGCAAGGCGGACGTGCTACTGACCAGCGGGCACCGTAAACTGCAACTTACTCTTATCCAGAGCGGTGCTGAAGACGCGACTTTCCATTTCAAGGAAAAGAATGTGACTGTTCCGTTTGAAAGCGGAGCGCAGACAGCCATATTCGAAACAGTCATACCTGCCGAAGAAATCAGCGGAAACGTGATATATCCTGATGGGGGAAACTGGATAGAGGAGCCTCTTGCATGCGTGAATCCTGACGGCACTTTCAATTATGCAGTCAGAGAGAACCTTGGAGACTCTCCGAGGACAGCAATAATCGAATTCACCGCCAAGGACAATGTCGGACGTCAGCTTGCCGCCAGGCTTTATGTCACGCAGTGTGTCCGCGGAGATGTGGAAACCATACCGCTCTCCGTTGAGGGGCTGCGTTCACTCAGTCTTGAGAATGGAGACATTGATCCTCAGGGCATTATCCAGAAGCCTTATGCGCTCACAGGGCGAGTGATAAGTGACAATTCCGAGGGAAATGCCGCTCCGAATGAGAATATGTCGGTCATCATCCAGGACTTGACTCTTTCATCAAGGACAGTGTATCTCCAGAGCAGTGAGGCGGGCGCATTCTACGGCGTGAAACTCGTTTTCGAATCTTCTGATGCCATGTCATTGGACCGCTATGATCTCGCTACGATTTCATTGAAAGGACGCAAACTGACCGCCGGTATTGAGCCGGAATGTTATACGGTTTCCTGCCTGAAAGCTTATGATATCATGTCCTCCTCAGCCGGGACTTCCGCTGATGTCGTTCTGCGAACGAAGGCTGTCAATGAATTGTGTGACAGCGATATAAACACGATACTGACGCTCACCGACTGCTCGATCCCGATTACGAAAGGTGCTTTCGTTCCGATCGACAACACCCGCTCCAGCATCATCAACAAGTACCCGATGCCGCTGCTGGACAAGCACGGCAATACCATCTATCTCCTTACGAACACGACAGCCGCATGGGCTCGTGACGGCATGGCCCTTCCATGGGGAAGCGGAACTGTGACCGGTGTCATTGTCAATGAAACCTGCGACAATTACGAGTGGGACAGTGCTACTGCTGCCACGGATTCCCGGCTTGCGGACTATGTGACGGGACTCGGCAATATCGGCAGATATCAGATCCGCCCGCAACACCGCAGCGATATTGCACTTGACGGTGAACCGTTTACGAAGATTCTTTGTGAATGGACCAGTTTCGCCGACGTAAAAGACAAACCTGGCTTTACATATTCGACCCCGGAACTCAGGGCGGTTTCGCCAAGTCAGGACTGGAGTTCGCTAGGACCTCTTTCCGGTTCCGCATCCGGAATTGTCCCTCAGTCGAAAGGCCCTGCGTGGATGGGCGCTTACTGGTGCTCCGGTAACCACGCGGACCCTAAGCTGGAAGAGTATTATTGGCAGATACAGTTCTCGACCGCGGACTTGAGCATTGCCAATGCGCCGCTGTCCGTGCAGATTGCAGCGTTCAATACCGTGGGAATGGATGTGGGCGCGCCGCGCTACTGGTGGCTGAAATATTCGTCTGACGGCGAGAATTGGGAGACCCTGAAGGCCGATTCCTACACAGGGGATATCGTACAATATACTTCTGTCGGGAATGAGTGGACATATTCGGTGCCTGACTATCCGAAGAACGGGTCATACAGGCAATATCATTGCCCTGGCGCGAAGAACATGTCGTTCACTCTGCCGGTTTCCGCGGATCTCTTCGGAAAGGACAATGTCTATGTGCGTCTGATGCCGGCAAAAGACGTTTCGGGATATGATGCCCAGATTCCGATATCGTATGATGGCGCCAAAATCCAGAATGTGAAGCGTGCCTGCATTTCTTATGCGGCAGTGCGTTGCAATAAGTAAGTAATTAACAATAAATATTTTATCATGAAAAACACTGAAACTAAAATTATTCTTTCGGGGGGGGATACTATTCTCCGAAGCTGGAAGTAATCGATTTGAATCTTGAAGTCGGCTTCTGTCAATCAAACCCTGGAAAGGCTACCAATGATGATTTGACGGAAGAAGCAGATCCTATGTTCGAATGGCAATATTAACCCTAAATGAAATTTGACAATGAAAAGAATAATTTATTTCATGACTGCCTCGGCTGTAGCTCTTGCCGTAGCGGGTTGTGCCAAGGAAATTGAAGGAGAAATACAGGCTCCGGAACAGCAGGAAGACGAAGCCGGGACAATGGCGATCGGCGCCGAACTGTCGGATTCTCCTGATGCTGATGATGTTACCAAGACATTGATCTCGGACAACGTCAACAAGACTTACTCCGTATTCTGGGCTGACGGCGATCAGATTCTGGTGAATGGTGAGACCAGTAAAACCATCAGTATCGATCCTGATAACAAGAAGAGTGCGTCATTTACACTTGGTGTGGTGAAAGCTCCGTATTGCGCGGTTTATCCTGCGGGTCTGTATGTTAAAGACTCATACAAGACTGTAAAGGAAGACTCTACCGTTATTGAAATTACTATTCCTTCCACGCAGACGTATGTGGAGAATGGCTTTGATCCGAATGCTGCGATAATGACCGCACGTGGCGATGCCGGGGGAGGCCTTGCGTTCAAACATGCCATGGCTTATCTGAAAGTTGCGGTCACCGGCACGACGGTCAAGAGCATACGTGTCAACGGCAATGACAATGAGGCTCTCAGCGGAATTTATACCATTGCATATACCGATTCCAAAGTCGCGTTCGGGCCTCATAAAAATGAAGAAGGCAAGGCGATAGGAAATACATCTGCCACCATCTCCTGCGGCGAGTCCGGTGTAGCCGATGGAACTCCTGTCTTTATCGCAATACCTGCAAGAGAGTATAAAAGCGGATTGACATTGACTATCGTAAATGCGGAGAATCAATATCAGGTGGTGCACAGCATGAAGACTTTCACTGCCGTTCCGGGAAAGGTCTATCCTACGACAATTACCTTCAATGCTGCAGGAACTTATCTGGAAGGCGGAATATATACCGTTGAGGACTGGAATGGATTCGTGGCTGCCGTAAATAATGGTGACTGGTCAGCCTGGAATACAACGGTAGATGGAAATGAAGGTGTGCATCTTATGGCTGATATTCATTCTTCGACGAATCTGCCGCGTACCAATGACAAAAAGGTTGATGGCAGCAAATGTGAGTGGAATGGTGTGTTTTACGGCCATAATCACATCATTACGCACGCTGGAACCGAACCTCTGTTTCTGCATGTCGGCGAAACTGGAAAAATTATGGATTTGAAGGTGGCCGGTAAACGAATTGCCAATACCAACAACGGATGGCCTGGTGTGTTGGTTCTTAACAATAGCGGAGAAATCAGCAATTGCGAGAGTCGGGTCAATATTACACTTGAAGGAAATAGTACGAATGCTTCCACCATTTGCCGTAGCAACAATGGAAAGATTATCAATTGCAAGAATACTGGAAATATTACAATCAATAATCCTGCTGCTGAAGTGAAAGTCGGTGGAATTACGCTGTACAGTTCCGGAGAGATTACCGGGTGTACCAATACTGGTACTATAAATGTTACCGGAGTGAATGTTGGATGTGTCGTCGGCGGTGTAGCTTATGCCGTGAGCGGGAGTGCCACGGATCTTCATAATAAAGGTGAAATCTCAATAGATGCGAATCTTTCAGCAGCTCGGACCATCTATCTGGGTGGAGTTGTTGCCAATGCTGAATATAACGGCGTATGCTCTAAATTGTCTAAATGCAGCAATTCAGGCGCATTGTCAATTCATAAGAAAGGCAAGTTCGTCATGAAAGGCGGTGCCATAGGAGGAGTCGTAGCTGCTATAAATGCCGGTAAGAAAGGTACAGAAGGAAGCACTTTTACAGGATTCACCAACTGCTCTAATTCAGGCAGTATATCATTTGTTGAAGATGAGACAGGCGGAGTATATTATGCTTATGCTGTTGGAGGTGTTGTCGGACGTTGTGTGAATGTTAAGGATGTTCATTATCTTAACAACGGATATTATACGGTGGTTCGTGGTGCTGTAAACACTGGTGATATCAAAGTATATACTGCGAACGGGCAGAAAGCTGCCTTAGGAAATTCTGGTGCTCGTCAGACTTATATCGGCGGAATCGCGGGATATATGTGCGGACTCTCATCGGTAGACAAAGCAATCGTGAGAGGAAAAAGTACGTGTACTATCACTACCGGTTCGGCGCTTGGCGGCGACATTGCCGGAGGGCTTGTAGGAGGAGGTGCTATGCTGAGCATTGATACGAAGCCGTCTGCAACAACAATATTCAAGTCCTACGAAGGAAAACCTATCGGCTTTCTCGGCGCGGCTCTCGGATGGGTGGCCTCAAAGGATTATGTCTTCATCAATGGTGCTGATGTTACTGCTACGTTCGATTTGGGACCGGTTGCGCCTGTCGCAAAGGGATTCGCAGGAATAGTCAATACCGGAAAATCATTGACAATCACAAACTGTACATATCAAGGAAATGCCGTCACAGCTTCCGACATCTATGGAGGCGGAACCAAAACCATCAAATAATCATGAAAACAATCAAATCATTGACAATACTTGCGCTGGCGGCGGTTATCGTCTCCTGCAATGAAGTGCAGCCCGTCGCGCAGCGTTGGTCCGAAGAAAAAGCCAATGAATGGTATGCCGCCAGGGAGTGGCCTGTGGGCTGCGACTATGTTCCGGCATATGCGGGAAACCAGATCCAGATGTGGCAGCCGAGCACATTCGACCCGGCGGAGATTGACAAGGAACTGGGCTGGGCCGAGGACCTTGGATTCAACAGCGTCCGGATCTTTCTTCATGACAAGGTCTGGAGCACCGACCGGGATGCGTTTCTCGCGAACATTGAAAAGTTTCTCGAAATCGCTGACAGCCACGGCATCAGCAGCCTTGTGACCCTCTTTACGAACGGCGGTTCACGTGACCGTTATGTGGACGAGAAAATTTCACCGATTCCAGGCATCCATAACGGCATCTGGGCCCAGACTCCCGGAATTGAAGCGGTCAATGACCCGTCACAATGGGATTGGGTCAAGAAATACGAACAGGACGTGCTCGACCATTTCAAGGATGACAAGCGTATAATCGCATGGTGTCTTTACAATGAGCCCGAGAACGTGCCTGCATGCCATACCTATCCGCTGCTGAAGAAAGTGTTCGAATGGGCCAGGGAAGTCAATCCGTCACAGCCGCTTACAGCTCCGATCTATACCAGGCCGTTGAGCGGTAGCGGAAATCTCACCACGCGTTTTCCTACGGTCACTTTCCTCTGCGAAAACTGTGACGTGCTCAGCATCCATTGCTATCAGCCGGCAGAGGAGATGCAGAAGTTCGTGGATCTCATGAAGACTTTCAACCGCCCGATTTTCTGCACGGAATATCTGGCAAGGCCTTTCGGAAGCACGTTCGAGACCGTCCTTCCGGTGCTGAAGAAGGACAAGGTCGCGGCATATGATTTCGGACTGGTCAGGGGCGCGATGCAATGCCATTATAAATGGAACAAGGTGGACAAGGACGGCAACAAGATTCCGTATACGGAAGAACCTGACCCTTGGTTCCATGATATTCTTCAACCAGACGGTACACCTTACAGACCGGCTGAGGTGGAATTCATAAAGTCCATGACCGGGCGCGACTAGTAATCCGCGAAAATGACATTACACATGAAGAAGCATTTTGGGGAATCTTTCCGCACAAAATGCTTCTTTATCTGTAAAAAATGGCTAAATTTGTGCCCCTGTTAAAGATAATAAAACGAATATGGACACGAAATACGTCTTTGTAACAGGAGGTGTGGCTTCTTCCCTCGGTAAGGGAATCATCGCGGCCTCACTAGCGAAACTACTACAAGCCAGAGGACTTAGAGTAACCATTCAGAAATTTGATCCCTACATCAACATTGACCCGGGAACATTGAACCCTTACGAGCATGGCGAGTGCTATGTGACGGATGACGGTGCAGAGACGGACCTGGACCTCGGACATTATGAGAGGTTCTTGGGTGTTCATATGACAAAGGCCAATAACGTCACTACCGGAAAAGTATATTTCACAGTCATAAACAAGGAACGTGAAGGTGCTTATCTCGGCAAGACCGTACAGATTATCCCTCATATCACTGATGAAATCAAGCGTAGAATGCTTCTGCTCGGCAAAACGGGAAAATTCGACGTCATCATCACTGAGGTCGGAGGCACTGTCGGCGATATGGAATCCCAGCCGTTCCTCGAGGCGATACGTCAGCTTCAGTGGGAACTGCCAGAAGAAGACCTTGCCAGCATACACCTGACATTGGTCCCTTATCTCAGAGCAGCTAAAGAACTGAAGACCAAGCCTACACAGCATTCGGTACAGATGCTCCAGCAGGCAGGTGTGCATCCTGACGTGATAGTCTGCCGCACTGAAAAGGAACTCACCCCGGAGATAAGACGTAAAGTCGCATTGTTCTGCAATGTGAAACCGGGACACGTAATCCAGTCTATCGACGCACCGTCCATCTATCAGGTGCCGCTCAACATGGAAGCTGAGGGACTTGACGAGATGATATTGAACCATTTCCATATCAATGACTTGCCGGAGCCTGATTTTGCGAACCTAAAAGTGTTCCTGAACAAGCTGTATCACCCTAAGCATCAGGTGGATATAGCGCTGGTAGGCAAATATGTAGAGCTTCAGGACGCGTACAAATCCATATTGGAGTCATTTGTCCATGCGGGCGCTGCCAATGAGTGCAGGGTCAATGTCCATACGATACAGAGTGAATACGTGGATGCTTCCAATGTCGAGGAAAAAGTCGGAGGCATGGATGCTATACTGGTCGCTCCGGGCTTTGGGGAACGTGGCCTCGAAGGTAAAATCCAGGCCATCAAATATGCAAGAGAGCACAATGTCCCGTTCTTCGGTATCTGTCTAGGTATGCAGATGTGCGTGGTGGAGTTCGCAAGAGACGTGCTTGGCCTGAAGGACGCAGCCTCTGCGGAGATGAATCCTTCTACCCCTGATCCGGTCATTGACCTGATGGAGGACCAGAAGAGCACCACCATAAAGGGCGGCACGATGCGTCTGGGCGCTTATGACTGCCAGTTGGACAAGAATTCGCTCGCATATGAAATATACGGCAAGGAACTTATTTCCGAAAGACACAGACACAGATATGAGTTCAACGGACATTACCTCACACGTATGGAGGCAGCAGGGCTGAAGGCGAGCGGACGTAACCCTGAAACCGGTCTTGTCGAGATCGTGGAGATTCCTACCCATCCGTTCTTCATCGGGGTACAGTTCCATCCTGAACTGAAAAGTACACCGGAAGTGCCTCAGCCGATTTTCGTCGCATTCGTGAAGGCGGCATTGGATTATCGCAGGCAGAGAGGGCTGGAATGCGATTTGCAGTAAAATGGCAGTGCCTGGAAAATAAATAGGCTTTTGAATATGAAAAACTGTCGTGCAATATATTGTCTGGTCGTCATTGTCCTGTCCCTTTTGGCATCTTCCTGTGTCAATGCGAAGGTGCGTCAGTACAAGGCTCAGGTGGTGGCCGAATATCCGCACGACAGGACCTCATACACACAGGGACTGTTTTTCTACGACGGACAGATGTATGAAAGCACCGGTCTGAACGGCAAATCCACATTCCGCAAGGTGGACATCCGCACAGGCAAGGCATTGTTCCGTCTGAATTTCGACAGGCGGTATTTTCTCGAAGGCTCGGTGGAGAAGGACGGCAATATCTATATGCTTACCTGGCAGAACAATGTCGCTTTCGTCTATGATGCCAAGACCCTGAAATACAAGAAGTCATATTCGTATCCACGTGAAGGATGGGGACTTGCGACTGACGGTAAATCGCTGATCGCATCGGACGGCTCTGCAAACCTGTATTTCCTCGACGACGATTTCCGCACTGCACGCAAGATGACCGTGCGTCTGAACGGCCGTCCCGTCAATGACCTGAATGAGCTCGAGTATGTAGACGGGAAGATTTGGGCCAATGTCTATCTTACGGACCTGATAGTGATTGTCAATCCTGCGGACGGCAATGTCGAGGCGACCGTGGACTGTTCAGGCCTGCTGCCGTCGAGGCTCAGATATGACGATACCGACGTGCTGAACGGCATAGCATACAATCCTCAGAACGGGAAAATCTATCTCACCGGCAAGAACTGGTGCCGATTGTACGAAATAAAACTTGCGGAAGTCAAGTAATAATCGTATCTTCCTGTCTTTGACACTTAGTTTTTTAG
>OHJN01000654.1_pt1 | contig 17424 bp, 10 predicted proteins | sample 1568531 | NCBI WGS metagenome assembly OHJN01 (sample SAMEA3879594, study PRJEB24766) | human gut metagenome | biome: human-associated habitat; feature: feces | place: USA | collected 1985/1987
AGTTCAAACTGGTGCATGGCGAGGGTGACATCCTGCAGCACCGTCGTGTCGGCGTCGTTGGAGTAGAGCTGCACACCCGTTCCGTCGCTGGCGCGCAGGATCATCTTGGCCGATACGCGGCTGTCCTGTCCCAGATAGACGTAGTTGTCCTTGTTCACGTCGAAAGCCTTGTAGCCGAGGATCGCCGTCGGCGAGGTGATGTCGAGTTTCACGCCGTTGCCCTCCATGGCCGCGCGCAGTCCCAGGTCCAGTCCCGTCTTTCCCTCCTTGTCCTTGACGACGGCATGGGTGACGAGTCCCTTCTCGAAGAACGATCCGTTGATTTGTCCGCTATACGGATAGCTATTGGACGGCAAATTGCTCACCGCCATGTCGTAGTTGAGCGTACTGCCGTCGCTCTGCAGGTTGATGTTGAGCATGTCGATTGTCACGTTGTCCTGATAGACCAGCGAATCGACGCTCACAAACCCGTTGATACCCGTCTCCGGCGACGACGTGATGTCCGCCTGCGCCGCCCGGAAAGCGTAGCCGCTCTGCCGCAGCAGTTGACTGATGAAGTTGCTCGTGCCCGTATTGAGGATGAAGTGGCCGTTGGGCAACTGGCTCAGCAGCGCCTTTTGGTCTATCACGCGCTCCTCCGTCTGCCGCTTGATGGTCTCGGCGATGCGCGTTCTCACCTCGGCCAGATGGCTGTAGCTGCCCTCGAAGTCGGCGTCGAGCTGGAAGTCTCCCCCTGTGATGTCGGCGTGGGTCGTGTCGCGTCGGCTCAGCACGTCGAGTGAGAGGTCTCCCGGTGCCAGCGTCCGGTCTTTCTCATGCAGCAGCAGGTTGCCCACCAGTCCCTTCACCATCAGCTCGTCCTTCTGGTCCGTGAACACTTGTAGGTTGGCCCGGGTGGAGAGGGCCAGCGGCTGCTCCGTCAGTCCCAGTTGGTAGAGATCCGCCACCGACACGTTGGCCCCTACGCGTCCCTCCACGGTCTTGCCCCTCGTGCCCCCGTCGAGCGAGAAGTCGCCAGCGAGCAGGCGCACCAGCGCCGTGTCGCGCCGTTCGGTGAGCAGCAGCCGGTCTATCGATCCCCTCACGCTATGTGTGCTTCCGAGGTTGGACCTCACGCTGATGTTGGTCTCGGCCTGCAGGTCATACGCCTTGTCCACCAGGCCCAGCCCCTTGAGGTCCGCCTTCTCCAGTCTTCCTTTCAGTTGCGCCTGCAGGTTGTTGCCCTTCAGTTGTGCCATCACGTCAAACGAACCGTTGAGCAGTTCGTGGGGCGCGTGTTTCTCCCGGGTTGTCAGCCGCAGGTGGGAGATGGGCCCTTGGATGTAGTGAGTGTTCTTGAGGTTGGAGCCGACTTCCACGTCCGCATAGCCCGAGAGCACAAACGGATAGTCCTTCACGCCCAGGCGCGCCAAGTCCGCGTGCGCTATCTGTCCGCGGAAATGGCCGTCGATGCGCTTCCTATCGACGCGTCCGGAGAAACCGAATTTGCCACCCACCATCGGGTTGCGACTGTCCACCTTGGCCGTCATCCGCCCTTTGTGCAACTGCAGGTCCGCCCGGATGCCGTCGAGCGTATAGTCGCCGTAGCTCATCTGTCGTATGTCGGCCCTGACGAGTGCTGTCGCGCGGGGACTAAGCACGTCCGTTCCCCGTCCTTCCGCCGTCAGGTGGCCCGTCAGCACGCCCAGTTCCATGGTCGGAAGGAAATGGCTCAGGTCGAAGCGCGTGGCCTCCAGGCGGGCGTCGTAGTGTGCTGTGGTCGCATGGTAAGCTCCGTCGATATGCAGCCATCCGCTGCCCTCCGTCACCCTCAGGTCTGCTGTATAGGCCGAGGGCGTAATCCCCACGGATCCGTTGAATCCGATGCCCTTTGGCAGACGTACCATCTCCCTCACTTCGCGTGGCAGGAAATGGTAGGCGAAGTCCAGGTCCTCCGTCCGTCCCTTTAGCCGCAGGTCAGCCCGCAGCCGATTCGTCGCCGTGAGGTTCTCCACCCGTCCCGTCGCGGTCAGGTCGAAGTGGCGGTCCATGCGGAGGTGGATATTTTGAAGCGTGGCCCGCTGCAGGTTGCCCGTCAACTGGCCCTTCACCGTGATGCGCGACTTCGGTAGCGCCCGTAGTACGTCGGCGGGCAGGGACGCCAGGAAGGGCCGCAGGTCGCCGAGGGCCGTATGGCCCGCCAGTCTCGCCAGCATCTGTCCCGGGTGGTGGTCGGCGAAGGCGTTCATGTCCATGCGGAACGTCCCCTTCAGGTCGGTCTCCGGCATGGTGAGGTGGAAGTCCTCCAGGGCGAGGCGCGTGCTGTCGGTGTGGAAAGTTCCCTTGAGCGTGTTGACGCGCATTCCGCTCTGCTCTGCGAAATGGGCCGCGCGGATGCGCAGGTCGATGGTATTGGCGGCATAGCAAAACGAGTCGATGCCGAGATGCAGGTCGCTGAGGCTGATATGGGCGGCGTCGAAACCCCTTCTGGCGCGGGGCACGAAGTTTTGGTCGTAGGCCAAAGCGCCGTCGTGCCAGTCGAGCGCCCCTACCTTGTATGTGTTGTCTTTCAGTTGGAGAACCGCCCGCCGCGCCGTGGCCTCGCCGAAGTGGGCCTTCACGCTCATCGTGTCGCCCGGCAGGTGTAGCCTAAAGTCGGTGTGGGCCAACTGGAGCCGGTCCACGTCTATCTTCCATAGTACCTCCTTCTTGGCCGTGTCCTTCGGCATGGTGTCGCCCAGGGCCACGTCGATGTAGCCTCCCCTGATGTCGGCGAGGTTCACCTTCGCCCGCTCCTCGCCGAGGCTCACGCCGTGGCTCACGAGGTGGAGGCGCTCCAGGTCGGCCTTGATGCGCAGGTCGCCGATGAGTTGGTCCGTGTTCATGCGCAATCCCTTGAAGGTCAGCCAGTCCACCTCTACGCGCCCGCTGAGTAGCGGCAGCATCTGCACATGGGTTGTCAGACTCCTCACGTCGGCGATGGTGTCCGTCCTTCCGGGCAACGAGTCGTTGGGCTGCAAGGCTTTCAGGCCCTGCAACCGAAGGTCCAGCGGAAAACTGAGGCGCAGCTGCTCGACCGTAATCCTCATCCCCGTCTTCTCCGACGCCACCTGGGCCGCCTTCTCCACCGCCCACTTTTGCACGGGAGGGCAGTAGAGGAGCAGGGTGAGTATCAGAAACAGTGCGATGGGCGTGATGACAACAGCCAAAAGCACTTTTAGCGTTTTCTTCATGTGCGGAATCTCTGAACGACTATGCGATGATTGCTTCAAAGTGCAAAGTAACGAAAAAAAAATGAGATGTGCAAAAAATACCCGTATATATCCTTGTGTGTTGTCTAAATAACACAGAATGGGCATAAAAAACAAAAAAATCGCAGAAAATATTTTTCTATTCGATAAATTCTTGATACCTTTGCCGTAGTGATTTAATCACTCATGCCTGGAGTTTTCAGGCGTTAAATTAATTAATAACCAAAAAAATAGGAGAAAAAGCTTATGAAGAAGACATTTCTTTCAATGGTGGCATTGCTCGTAGCAGGCCATGCAGCAATGGCTCAGAACGGTTTGACTGAAATCCCCGATCCGGATGGTTCGCAGTTTATGTGTACGGTACTGTCGCCGAACGGCAAGTATATCGGCGGCGTGTGCTATGGCGAGAACGCGGGATTCATTTTTGACGTCCGGGAACAGAAGATGGTGAAATACGCAGCTCCCGATCCCGACACCGACGTCCAGCTGAAGGCCATCGCCGACAATGGCGTTGCTGTGGGATGGAACGGTCCGGCTGCCATCTTCGATTTCGCCACAGAGAAATGCACCACTTACGGCGAAGCCGAACGGTATCTCTTCACGGGCATCAGCCCGAACGGAAAGCTCATCGTGGGCGCGCGCTACGACGGTACCGACGACGAGGGCACGCCATGCCTCTTCAACGAGGGCGTGCCGACAGACCTGCCGCAGCCTTCCAACAAGTTCCTGGGTGCCGAGAGTGCGGGTGCCTCTGCGCTTTCCGTGTCCAACGATTCCATCATCAGCGGCTATTGGGTTGACGCTATGGCCACCCGTCCCGCACTCCTGTGGGCACCCAACCGCGACGGCGAGACCTTCTCGGCCTATCCGTTCTCGCGCGGCTATTTCGCTTCCTCTTATGAGTCGACGATGCCCTACAGCATATTCAGCTGCGACCAGACCATCATGAGCGCCAACGGAAAATACGTCGTGCTCAATGTCGAGAAGCTTCTCGACGATGGAGGCTCCGAGTTTGGCGTAGCGCGCTACAATACGGAGAACGATCTCGTCGAATACTTCATGGCAAGCCAACTTGAGGGCATGGAGGATAGTGAGCTGTACGGCTTTGCCGTTTCCGACGACGGTACCATCGTAGGCTGCTGCGGCAGTCTCTATTCCGGCCGCACGGGCTTCATCTGGAAGAAGGGCGAGACGCTTCAAACGCTCGCTGAGGCCTTCCCCGAGGTTGCGAAATTCGCCGAATACGACGCGGGCGGTATGAACTCTCCTTGCGGCATCTCTGCCGACGGTCGCTATATTGCCGGATTCGCCTTTGTCGATAGCGAGACTGCCGATGAAGATTCCGAGGAAACTGGTGGCATGACGACCTGGTTCTTCGACACGCTGTACGAGACCAACGACGTGGCCGCAGCACCGGCATCCGAGGGAGCCGGCAAGGTAGTTGCCCGTTTCTCTGCCGATGGCAAGCGTCTGAATGCTGGTTCCAAGGTGCGCGGCTTCAACATGCTGCTGATGAAGAACGGCAAGACCATGAAGACTTTCAACAAGTAGTGCACGCAGGCTCTATGAAGCCATCATCTCATCCGAGATAAAAGACGATCATCTCATCCGAGATATAAGAAGAAGGAGTACACCGGTTTCTTTGCTGGGCGTGCTCCTTCTTTTGCTTTTCCACTCTCCGAGTGTGGCAATATCTCTCCGTGCGTCTATTCGGTTGAGGCGGAGTAGGGGACTTGTCTGAGCTGGCGGCCTACCGCTTCACGAGGTGGCCGAACTGCGTGAGGTGGATGTGAAATCCTTAATGTAACATGTAACATGTAACATGTAACAATGTAACAATGGTGGCTGCATCTCCCCATGGTGAGATTTCTTATAAACCCCGCTTTCGAACCTCTAACCCCCGCTTTCATATTGCTTAAATCCGCAATGTCATAATACTCCAAAAGTTTCTTCATTCTATTCTCCACAAGAACTTTTAGACATAGTAAAGGTTGACAGTCTTTATTTTATAGCTACAGATGGTGAAATTACATTTGGAGGTGGTGAACCTTTACTTTATTAGGACTCAGGGAATCTGAGCCTATCAATCTGATACCAACTTCTAAGTATAAAAAATGTGAAAAATCACAATTTCTCGGTATTGTGCAATTTCTAAATACCCCCTACCTTTGCACCCCGATAAAAGGAATAGATATGAAAAAAAAATTAGGAATAATTAGAAAGATTAAAAAGAAACATATCTTTCTGGCCTTATTGGCCGTGATTGTTCTGGGAGGTTTGGCGAAGGCTTACTCTGCCTGGGTGGGTACTACCCGCATCGCTTTCCTCAACTATCAGGCTATTGCGCTGGGACAGATTTCGCATGCCAACGACAATGCGATGATTAAACTGAGTGAAATCACAACCGATGATTTCGATCATCTGGATGATTACGATATGATTATCGTGAATGGTATGGGTCTCCGAATCGACGAGAACCAGCGCAAGCAGTTGGAAGAGGCTTCCTACAAGGTGCCGACACTAACTCATGCTGCTACCAACCCGGCTAACAATATCGTATCAGTAGATAACTTCGATGCCGATTATCTGATGCAGTACATCGAGAACGGCGGTAAGAAGAATTATCACAGTATGCTCGCTTACATCCGTAAGTTTATCGACGGTAAGAAGTTCATGGCTCCAGAGCCGGAACGTGTAAATGAGCGACCAGACTATCTCCTGACTCATTTCGACCCGAAGGATGAAAAGGGCGATGAACTGGGCTTCAACAGCATCCGCGAGTACAATGCCTTCCTGGCAAAGAACGGTTTATATAAAGAAGGTGCTCCTACCATCATGCTTACTGGTTTTATGGGTGCGGCTCCTGATATGGAAAAAGCTTTCGAAAAGAAGGGATTCATGGTGTATCGCATCAATAAGCTGCAGAGCTTTATCGCCGGTCATCATGCCGACAGTATTCAGGCGAATGCCGTAGTAAATATGGCGCATGGCAGGCTGGGCGATTACTTCGTAGAGTTTATGAAGCAGAAGAATATTCCACTATTCTCACCTCTTAATATCAACCGTTTGACCACCGAGTGGGAGAGCGACAAGCAGGGAATGAACGGCGGCTTCATGTCGCAGAGCATCGTGACTCCGGAGATTGATGGTGCCATCCGTCCATACGTGGTTTTCGGACAGCGCATCAACAAGGAGGGCTTACAGGAGGTTTACGGCATCCCTGACAGAATGGAGAGTTTCGTGGAGAGCGTGCTGGGCTATGTGAATCTGAAGAACAAGAAGAACAGCAGCAAGCGTATCGCCATCTTCTACTTCAAGGGTCCTGGTCAAAATGCACTTACCGCTTCGGGAATGGAAGTGGTTCCGTCGCTCTACAATCTCCTGGTTCGCTTGAAGAATGAAGGGTACAATGTCGGCAAGTTGCCAGCCAATCCTCAGGAACTGGCAAAGATGATCCAGGCTCAGGGTGCCGTCTTCGGAACCTATGCCGAGGGAGCTTATACCAAGTTCCTCCAGTCTGGACATCCTGCCCTGGTTACCGCCCATCAGTTTGCCGAATGGACCCAGAAGGCTTTGTCTAAGAAGATGATCAAGGAGATGAACCAGCTCTATGGTTCCTTCCCTGGCAAATATATGGCTACCGATGATGGTAAGTTGGCGGTGGCAAGACTGCAGTTTGGCAATGTGGCCCTGCTTCCACAGATGATGGCAGGCGTGGGAGGCGACTCCTTCAGGATTGTGCATGGCACCGACCAGGCACCACCTTACACCTATGTTGCCTCTTATCTCTGGGCTCGTTATGGTTTCAGTGCCGATGCGCTCATCCATTTCGGAACCCACGGCTCGCTGGAATATACCCCGAGAAAGCAGGTGGCACTCGGCAGCAACGACTGGAGTGACCGATTGATAGGTGTGGTTCCACATTTTTATATATATACCATCGGCAATGTAGGCGAGGCGATGATTGCCAAGCGCCGCACCTATGCCCAGACCCAGAGTTATCTCACTCCTCCTTTCAAGGAGAGCGAGTTGCGCCAGACCTATAAGCAGTTGAGCGATGCCATCCAGTCTTACGAGAAGAAGGCAACTGTCGAACAGTCGCTCAAGGTGAAGGCGCTGACCGTGAAGATGGGAATCGCCCGTGAACTGGGACTCGATGCCAAGCAGATGAACAAGCCTTATTCTGCAGATGAAATCGCACGAGTAGAGAACTATGCAGAAGAGTTGGCTAATGAGAAAATGACCGGTAAACTCTATACTCTGGGTGTGCCATACGACAACGATGATATCCGCACCAGTGTCTATGCGATGGCTACAGATCCTATTGCCTACGGCATGTTGGCAGTAGATAAGCTGAAAGGTCGTGCCCAGGAGGGTGTGGAGAAGCACAAGCAGCTTTTCGACCGTCTTTATCTGAGCAAGGCACGCAACACAGTGACCCAGCTTCTGGGTTCCGCCTCGGTTTCAGATGAATACATCTGCCGTTATGTAGGAATCACTCCTGCCGAACTCCAGATGGCTCGCAAGGTTGAGGCGATGCAGTCTGCTCCGGATCCTATCCAGATGATGATGCAGATGGCAGACCAGATGGGTGGAGCGAAGGAGGCGAAGCCAAAGAAGGTGGACCACCGTACGGTAAGCGAGCTCCGTGCAGCCAAGGTTTCTCACAAGAAGAGGGTTCCGCAGATGAGCCGTGAGGCTTTTGAGAAGATGGAGCAGACCGGCCGCTTCCCTGACAAGATGATGGAAGCCATCAAGAAGGGACAGAAATGGTATCAGGAAGATTTGAAAAGGGCGAAGATGGCGAAAGCCGGCAAGGGCAAGTCATCTCAGACCGGAAGATCTTCTAAAGATAAGGGTATGATGATGTCGAAGACACTAAAATATACCCGTCAGCAGATTCGTCTGGCTCAGGCGATTACTACCGTAGAGCATGCCTTGCAGAATGTGGGCAAGTATTCGGAGGCGCTCCGTCAGAGTCCGCTCAACGAGATGTCTTCTCTGATGAATGCCCTGAATGGCGGCTTTACAGCTCCATCTCCTGGTGGTGATCTGATTGTGAATCCGAATACCCTGCCTACCGGTAGAAACCTCTTCTCCATCAATGTGGAGAATACACCTTCGGAGGATGCCTGGGAGAAGGCGAAGGAACTTTGCGACAATACCATCAAGATGTATTGCGAGCGACATAAGGGTGAATATCCTCGTAAGGTGAGCTACACGCTCTGGAGCAGCGAGTTTATCGAAACAGAGGGTGCTACCATCGCTCAGATTCTCTATATGCTCGGTGTAGAACCGGTAAGAGATGCCTTCGGTCGTGTTACCGATCTGCGTCTCATCCCATCCAAGCAGTTGGGCCGTCCTCGCATTGATGTCGTGGTTCAGACTTCCGGTCAGCTCCGCGACCTGGCAGCATCCCGTCTCTTCCTCATCAACAAGGCGATAGAGATGGCGGCAAATGCCAAGGGTGATAAGTACGACAACCTGGTGAAAGCCGGTGTTACCGAATCCGAAAGAGTGCTCGTAGAGAAGGGTATGTCGCCAAAGGAGGCACGCGAGGTGAGTATGTATCGTGTCTTTGGTGGCGTAAACGGCAACTATGGCACCGGCATCCAGGAGATGGTAACCGCAGGCGACCGCTGGGATAAGGAGAGTCAGATTGCCGAGGTTTATATGAACAATATGGGTGCCTTCTATGGTGATGAGAAAAACTGGGAGACCGTTCGCAAGGCTGCTTTCGAGGCAGCGCTGACCCGTACCGATGTGGTGGTTCAGCCACGACAGAGCAACACCTGGGGTGCCTTGAGTCTCGACCATGTATATGAGTTTATGGGAGGTATGAACCTTGCTGTGCGCAACGTGACCGGAAAGGATCCGGATGCTTATCTCGCCGACTATCGCAACCATAGCAATATGAGAATGCAGGAGGTGAAGGAGGCAATTGGCATCGAGGGCAGAACCACCATCTTCAACCCTGCCTATATCAAGGAGAAGATGAAGGGTGGAGCCAGCAGTGCCAGCACATTCGCCGAAATCGTAACCAATACCTACGGCTGGAATGTGATGAAGCCAAAGGCTATCGACAAGGAGATGTGGGACGAGATATATAATGTATATGTCAAGGACAAGTACCATCTCGGCACCAAGGAGTTCTTCGACAAGCAGAATCCGGCTGCGCTGATGGAGATGACCGCCGTGATGATGGAGAGTGCCCGCAAGGGAATGTGGAAGGCTACTCCTCAGCAGCTCAGGGACATTGCCAAGCTTCATACCGAGACGGTGAACAAGTATAAGCCTTCATGCTCCGGTTTCGTCTGCAACAATGCCAAGCTCCGCAACTATATAGCCAGCAAGACCGATGCTGCTTCTGCCAAGGAATATCAGCAGAATGTAGAGCAGATCCGCGATGCTGAGGCTGCGAAGAACAGCAGCGACAAGGGTATGGTGATGAAGAAGGAGACGCTGAATGAGGAAGCTCAGAAGACCACCACTGTGGTGAGCGGAATCGTTGTAGGTGTCATCGTCATCGTAGCTTTCGTGCTGTTGGCTGTCCTGATTCGCAGAAGAAGAAAGAATATGGTTGAATAGAAATGGAGACATTAGTTTTAGTAATGATGATATTGGTTTGCTTCAGTTTTGTGCTGAAGCAGACCTTCCACGGAGTGAAGGAGATTATGATCATCTCGGTGCTCGTAGCCTTCTTCGTGGGAATGACCTGGCCATTCGCCATCGAACAGTCGAAGACGCAGATTGCGGCCTGGATAGCCGACCAGAAGCTGATGCTCGATATGGCGGTGCTGCTGAGTATCGACGTGGCACTCACGATGCTTTTCTGTGTGCACCACGTAGATCTGAAGACTTCGGAACATGTGAGCCGCCGCAAATGGGTGTTCTTCATCTTCCTGAAGTACTTCCCGGGTTTGCTGGTTTTCCCAGTGCTGTTCAGTGTTCTGGTGATGACCATCTTCCTGCTTCCCGGCGTATCGTTCCAGGTGGTGGCATGGGTGCTTGCCGTAGTGCTGCTGCTCTTGATACCGGTATTCACCTACGGTTTGAGATGGCTCTTGCCGGAGCGACCAATCCGCTTGGAACTGCTCTTCCTGGTAGAGGTGCTACTCGGATTGATGGGCATCATCGGTACGGTGAATGGCAGGACAGCCGTGGCAGGATTCAACAGTTTCGATGCCCTCTCGCTTTTCGGCGTCATCGCCATCGTCATCGTGGGAATGGCTATCGGATGGGGCTGCTATCGCATCAAGATGCAACGCTTATCCCAAAAGTTATAAAGGCGCAAGCCCCAACTTAACATTTAACATTTAATATTCAACACTTAACATTATAAAATAAAGATGAATTACATATCAGACGTATTGTTTTGGATTTCCACAGGCATGCTGGTTCCTGTGATTATTTTGTTGATTTTCTTCTTCCTCAGAGCCTTGCTGCTCCTCGGAGGTTTCTTCGGACAGTATCTTGTAAAGCGCAAGTCGGGTGCGGAGATTCGTGAACAGATGAACACCCTGACACTCGACAACATCGATACCTTGGGCGATCGCTTGCCGAAGAACAAGCAGGCTGTCATCGTTTCCTATATGAAGAAACTCGTGGACAACCGCCAGAGCAAGGCGCAGGTGAACCGTATCCTCGACCAGTATGCCCAGTTTGTTGAGAAGGATCTTTCTCTTCCATCTACTCTTCTGAAGATGGGTCCTATGCTCGGACTGATGGGTACCTTGATTCCGATGGGTCCAGCCCTGGTAGGTCTTTCTACCGGTGATATAGCTTCGATGGCTTACAATATGCAGGTGGCTTTCGCTACCACCGTAGTGGGATTGTTCTCTGCAGCCATCGGTTTCGTAACCAAGCAGACCAAGAACCGCTGGTATACCGAGGATATGAGTAACCTCGAGTTTATGGCAGACCTTGTAAGTGAAGAGTGAAGAACGAAGAGTGAAGGATTCAATAGTAATAATTTATGAGACAAAGACGTAGAAGTCGTCTCTCGCATGATGGCGAGGATGATGATCCGATGAGCGTAGTGAGCAACCTCTTCGATGTGGCGATGGTATTTGCCCTCGCCCTGATGGTAGCCCTCGTTTCGCGCTATAATATGACGGAAATGTTCAGCAAGGATAACTTCACGATGGTGAAGAACCCTGGCAAGGAGAATATGGAAATCATTACCAAGGATGGACAGAAGATCAATCGCTATACTCCTTCTGAAGACCAGAGCAATAAATCTGGCAACAAAGGAAAGAAGGTGGGCATCGCTTACCAGCTGGAGAATGGTGAAATCATCTATGTTCCGGAAGATAAATAAACGGGGATTGCAAATCCCCTCAAACAGAAAATATTATTGTAACTAAATAAAAAAAAGAAAAGAAAAATGAAAAAGTTTAAGACAATGATGGCCATGATGTTGGCTTTGGTTTCTATGTGTGTAGTATTCAGCTCTTGCAGCAGCGATGAGGATGAAACAGTGGCAGCTGCCAAGGAGATTGCCGGTTCATACACCAGCTCTCTGGATATGACCGTAATGGGCGAGACTTCTACATACGATCATGTTACTATGAAGATTGAGGCTGTTGATGATGCTACAGTCAAGATTACCTTACCTGCTTGTGGCGAAGGCATGATGGCTCTCCCTGCCCTGGTGGTTCCTGCTGTGAAGGTTTCTGGTTCCAATGGTGCTTATGCATTCGCTCAGGAAAATTATGCTGGTACTGTTACCGTGAAAGGTGCAGAGAAGAACTACACTGTAACCTTGCAGGGTACTTTGAAGGACAAGACTCTGACCGTCAACTATTCTATTCAGTATGGCAAGATGCCTATGCCGATGATTGCTAAGTTTGTTTGTACAAGATAAAAGGATTGTTTCTGGATAATCTTTGATATAATTTGATGAAACAAAAGATATTCGCACTATTCCTGATCCTTTGCGGATTGTGCCTGAATCTGAAAGCCGAAACCCAGGGCGATGTCGTGGGTAGGGTGCTCGATGATTCGGGCGCACCGCTGGCGGGTGCTACCGTCCAGATTTTGCATGCAAAGGGTGGGGTAATAACTGATAAAGACGGATATTTCCGCATTCCTTACAGCAAGGATGGAGCGGTGAGAGTGAAGGTGAGCTTTGTGGGCTATCAGACTCAGACTTTCGTACTGAAAGCGGATGAGAGAAAAGGTGAGCAGCATGTGCTTCGCCTTCAACCGGATGCTACAGCCCTCGACCAGGTGGTAGTTACCGCAACCCGAACTCCGAAGGCGCTGAAGGATGCTCCTGTGGTAACCCGTCTGATTACCGCCAATGATATCAAGATTGCCGATGCTACCAATGTCCAGGACCTCCTCACCGAGCAGATGCCGGGTCTGGAATTCGGCTATGCCATGAATCAGGAGACTTCGCTCAACATGAATGGTTTCGGCGGAAACGCCGTGCTCTTCCTCGTAGATGGCGAGCGATTGGCTGGTGAAACCATGGATAATGTAGATTACAGCAGATTGAATCTGGATAATGTAGGACGTATCGAGATAGTAAAGGGTGCAGCTTCGGCGCTCTATGGTGCCAATGCCGTAGCCGGTGTCATCAACATCATCTCCCGTGAAAACAGCGAGCCTTGGACTGCCAATGTCAATACCCGCTACAACAACTTCAACAAGGAGTGGCGCCACGGTGGAAGCTTCAGTTTCAATGCCGGAAAGTGGAATTCGCAGACCAGCATCCAGCGCACCACGTCAGATGAGGTGCAGCTCACCAGTCCTTTCGATACAGAATCCAACATCCTCCATATTTATGGTGGCGAGACCTTCAATGTGAAGGAGCGACTTACCTACAAGCTCTCTGACAAGGTGAAGCTGATAGGTCGTGGCAGCTATTTCGCCCGTGTCAGCAATCGCGGCAACTACGATGACCACTATAAGGATTATTCTGCCGGACTGAAGACCGTGATGAATCTCTCGGAGAATGATAATCTGGAGATTTCATACGGCTTCGACCAGTATGACAAGGCCCGGTTTGTGAATGATGAGCGCACTCACGATCACGATTATACCAATCGTCAGAACATCATCCGTGCCCTCTATTCCCATATCTTCGGCAAGAATACATTGACGGCAGGTGCTGATTTCCTGAACGATTTTCTCACCACCTATCAGTTTGCCAACAATGGCTCCAAAACTCAGAATTCATACGATGCCTTCGCCCAGTTCGATTACAATCCTTTGCAGTGGTTGAACATCGTGGCAAGTCTTCGCCATGATTACTTCTCAGCATCCAGCCAGCATGCCACCACCGGTCGACTGGCTCTGATGACCAAGTGGAAGGGCTTTTCCATCCGTGCCAACTATGCCGGTGGATTCCGTGCCCCAACCCTCAAGGAGATGTATATGAACTTTGATATGGCGGGTATGCAGATGATTTATGGCAATCCGGATCTGAAGCCGGAGAAGAGCAACAACTTCAACCTGGCGCTGGAGCATACTGGCAGAGTGAAGAATGCAGGCTTCTTGACCGGTCAGTATAGTCTTACCCTCATGGGCTATTATAATAAGTATGATAAGCGCATCACTACCGAGGATTATGCCGATTATACCCCGGGAACCGGTCAGCCGGATGTGGCTTCCCGTTATTGCAACGAGGATGGAGTAGAGGTGAGCGGCATCGACTTCAGTGCCCAGTACCGTTCGGATATGGGTCTCGGCGTGAAACTCGACTACAGCTATCTCCATGTGGGTGGCAGAAGCGTAGATTCCCAGTTCTCCCAGCCTCGTCCTCATACCGCCACCTGGCGTCTCGACTACGATCGCCAGCTCTGTTCGTTCTATCGTATCAATGCCGCTCTGTCAGGCAGATACCTGTCCTCTCCAGATACGGACATCGAGAAGCATGACCAGGCATATCAGTTGTGGAAGTTCACGCTTCAGCAGCGATTCCTGGATGCCGTCAATCTGAATTTCACGGTAGATAATCTTTTCGATTATACACCTGAGAAGTATTATTGGAGTTCGGCGATGACCACTGGTCGCACCTTCTCTGTGGGACTTTCGGTTGACATCGACCGCTTCGTGAATCTCTTCTAGAAACTGCCATCTGGCAGTCGCCAGACCCCAAATAGGTTAAAAAAGCCATAGTGAAGGATGCTCTTCTTCAAATTATGCCGCATTTTCGGTATAAAATCGTAGTTTTGTAGTGATTTAAAACCTATTCATTCAAAATTATGATACGAAGAATCATTCTAACTATGGCTTTTTTGGCTAGCCTTTCTTTATCAGCCAAGGATGTGAACATGGGCAGATGGAGTAGGGAAGTTGTCTGGGCGGATGGCCTACCGCTTCACGAGGTGGCCGAACTGCGTGAGGTGGATGTGAAATCCTTAATGTAACATGTAACATGTAACAATGTAACAATGGTGGTTGCATCTCCCCATGGTGAGATTTCTTATAAACCCCGCTTTCGAACCTCTGCCCCCCGCTTTCGAACCTCCCGTCCATTGGGTTCTAATCTCGATGCTTGTCGTCTGCCGCAAAGGCGCCAACGGTATCGCTCTCATTTGCACTTTGAATTTCAGTAATATCTTGCGTCTTTTTCCATTCTATGTGCATCATACGGTTTCTCAGGTCATGTTCCTCACCAAGCAACATACTACGGAAAAAGTTTACCAAATAGATGGTTGTCTCTGTAATACCTTGAGTCAGGTCGCTGTAGTTTGCACGAACCAAAGCATTACGAAAGTACCATGAGTTATCGGCAAACACATCGTTCACTACGTTAAACCCTAATGTGCGAAGATACTTAATCATAAACACGGCCGTTGTTCGGGTGTTTCCCTCACAGAAAGGATGTATCTGCCAGATATTGGCGCAGAAGCGTGCTAAATGGGATATAGCATCATCCACATTTAGGTTTGCATAATCAAAAGCACGTTCTTGCCCCATGTCGTAATCGAGTGTTTCGCTGATCGTATCGGCACTTGCGTAATATACGGTTTTACCACCCAGCACCCACTCGTTTTTGGTGATATTATAGTCACGAATTCTGCCAGCTTGCTTGTAAATGCCCTCAAACAGCCTACGGTGAATGGAGGTAAGCTGGGCTGGAGTGAAAGAGAAAGTTTTCTCTGCCAGTATCTCCGTGATACGGGCAGATACTTTGTCAGCCTCCTCCGTCCGGTCGTTCTCCACTTCTTTACGTCCAGCAGCAGACTTGTAGTAAGAGTCAATGAGCATCTTGGCTTCACCAATACTGATGTCGCCTTCAATGTGTCTCTTGGCTGTGTCAAGTAGATACCCAGAGGGAGTCAGGCCATCCACTTGTTGCAAGCCGATAGCCACCTTCCAAGTCTCGCCACGCTCACGCTGCTGCGGTTCTCCTTGGCGGATATATTCCTCCAGTCCTTGTATCGTATATTTCTGTTCGTCGCTCATATAATGCTACTTTGTCTTTTTCTTGTTCTGTCATATTTTTGACTTCTATTTGTGGTGTTAATAGCTGCTGTTTTTCCGATTTTGGGGGATGATAGCGACTGCCTAGACCCAGTTTTTGCCCCCGCTGATGCAGTCTCTGACCCTACAAAGGTACGCATTTTTTTTGAATCCAACGCGCTTCTCCCTGTTTTTTGAGCGGAGGAGAGCAGGGAAGGGACCAAGTTATTTTGTTAACGAAGGTAAACATGCAAGCGGGTTGGAGGTGAAATGAGGCTTGTAATGGGTGATTTTATTGCTGCAATATATTGAGTAGTAGTAGTTTGCGTGGCAGTTGGGGATTGTTAATAGATGTTCATGGTATTTTGGGGGATTGCTACTTTGTTACATTGTAACATTAAGATTTCCTACTTCTCACGCTTGCTCACTCTGCAAAGAATATAACTGTAAAGATTATTTCGAATACACATAGGAGTTCCACATAGCTTTGCTATGTGCTATTGCGCTGCGATGAAAAAAAGTTGGAAAATATTGGTGATTTTATTTGCGGCATGAAATGTTCTTCGTATCTTTGCAGAAGATTTAGCGACGCTCGGCAATTTGAGAGCAAGCTCTCATTGCGCTCGACTTGCACTATCTTTGCACCCGTTAACCGAGACTTGCGGACCAAGCCCATAGAGGGCCCGCGATGGGCGTTTCTTACGACAGGAGTGAAGGGTAAGCAACTATCGGCGCCGGTCCTAAGCTACCATCGGCAAGGTCTCCATTTTGATTCATCTTTAAAACCTTCAACGCAATGATACAGAGTTCTTCCATAGATGAGATTGTTTTTCATAGACTTGGGTTCGCCACTCTAAGATGTGAATCTTGGCGGGGGGATCACATACCGAGCTTTCCTCGGCAACTGCCTCAGAGATTACCTCGCCAACTGCTATCGCGGTTTCCTCGCCATCGGCCTTCTTGCTCAATTCCTTCGCGGCATGATGATTTTTTTCGGTGGGCTCTAAACTTTCTTTCTCGCGATGCGTCCTATATGAAAAAGAAGAAATCATGATGGAGATAGATGAGGCATTGAAGACCCGGTACGGTACGGAGCGTCCCTTCACCGTCCCCGACGCCTATTTTGATCGCGTAGAGGAGGTGATGCGGAGCGTGGCTGCCGACGCAGCGCCGCCCGTGGTGCGCGTCGTCCGCAAGTCTTTGTGGAAGCAGTTGTCGCCCCTTGTGGCAGCCGCTTGCGTGGTGGGCGTGATTGTCCTTGTCGGACTCGGCGTGAGCTCGACGAATCCGCAGGGCGACATGGCGGCGACCGTGTCCCACGCCCCCAAGGTCTCGAAGGCGGAACCCTATACCGACGACCTCGACCGGCTCGCCGACTACACGATGATGGACGAGGACGACGCCTACGCCTATATCTCCGGAGAATAACACTTAGAGCCTATGAACCCGTTCAGAAAACGACTCCTCCTCACGCTCCTCCTGCTCTGTGGCCTGACAGCCGCCTCGGCGCAGCACCACTTCGACGCCCAGGCCTTCGAGGCCGAGAAGCAGACCTACATCGTCCAGCAGGCACACCTCACCCCCGAGGAGACCCGCCGCTTCGTGCCCCTCTACAAGGAGATGGTGGCCAAGAAGCGCAAGCTCCACGGCCAACTGCGACAGTTGCGCAAGCAGTCGGCGGACAACGATCGTGCGGCACGCGCCCTCATCGAGCGCCGCGACAACCTCGAGATCAGCATGCGCCAGGTGGAGCGCGACTACCACCTGCGGATGCTGA
>OHJN01000659.1_pt1 | contig 17352 bp, 12 predicted proteins | sample 1568531 | NCBI WGS metagenome assembly OHJN01 (sample SAMEA3879594, study PRJEB24766) | human gut metagenome | biome: human-associated habitat; feature: feces | place: USA | collected 1985/1987
TAAATAATCTTCTTTCCACGTTCTTCTCTCCTTTTTTCTTAAAACATTCCTGCATTCTTTCTCCCAGGATTGCCGGCAGTTTTTTGTAGATTTCCCTGTTTTACCGAACTGAAAAACCGTCCACTTACATAAGTGGACGGTTTAATATCTTCATAAACCAATCCTCTTATTGTTCGATCACTCGCTCAGGCTGGCACCTTCCATATATGGGGTTGCCGCAGTTTCATAGATCCTTTGTATCTCCACTGCTCTGAATAAGAGAAAGTATCATCTATTTAATTTTGTTTCGTATCAGACTATACAACGCATTGTCTATTATGTCAATATAGTTTAGAAAACTTTCATTATATTTTCTTATCTATGACTTCCCAGCAACCATACTTTGGGAATCCATTTCACAAGTCAAAATACCGACACGCTGCCTGTACCTGCCCGCCACAACCGGTACACCTGCTCTGCCGTATCTGCCAGGTTTCTCTTTGCATTTTCATTTTTCATGGCTTCTTCCAGTGTAACCACATTTCGCAGAATCGGAAAAAATGCATCGATTCCATGTTCATTGCATTTTTCTGCATCCACTCCGGCTGCCCCGGTAAATGCGATCACAGTCTTTCCGTATTTCTTTGCAAGTCCGGCTACTCCTATCGGTGCTTTCCCCATGGCGGTCTGTCCGTCCATCTGTCCTTCTCCGGTAATCACCAAGTCTGCTTCTCTGATGTACTCTTCCAGCCGGGTTTCTTCTAAAACAATCTTGATCCCTGACTCTAAAACTGCATCGGTAAATGTCAGAAATGCAAATCCCAGTCCTCCGGCTGCCCCGGTTCCTGCCTGCTTTCGGGAATTTTTTTCCTGCCAGTGCCGCATAATTTTCCAGCCATTGATCCATCTCCACAACCATGGACGGAGTTGCCCCTTTCTGCGGACCAAAGACAGCACTGCACCCCTGCTCACCGCATAGGCTGTTCGTTACATCACACGCTATACGGAATCTGCACTCCTTTAATTCCTGCAGAACATGCGTCTCCGTGATCGTTTCTAAAACTTTCAGCCCTCTCGCTCCGAAGGGAATCTGGTTTCCATTTTTATCGAGGAATCCGTATCCAAGTGCCTGCAGCATCCCTGTTCCACCGTCATTGGTTGCACTTCCACCAATGCCGATAATGAATCGCCTGCAGCCTTTTTTGATGGCATCCCGGATCACTTCACCGACACCATATGTTGTCGTATAGAGCGGATTTCTTTTTTCATCTGGAACGAGTGTGATCCCGGCCGCACCTGCCATCTCAATCACGGCTGTCCCGGAAGCTTCAATAATTCCATATTCGCATATGACCGGTGTTCCCAGTGGTCCTGTTACCTGTACCTGCTGTCTGCTCCCGTTCATTCCCGACGTCAGTGCTTCTACCGTTCCTTCACCACCATCTGCCAGCGGTCTTACGAGTACTTCTGCCCCGGCATCTGCCCTGTGGATTCCTTCTGCCACAGCCCTTCCGGCCTCCATGGATGTCATACTGCCTTTAAACGAATCTATCGCTGTTACAATTTTCATTCTGCTTTTCCTTCCTCTTCTGACAGCGTCATCATTCCTGACATAATGCAGCCACCCTTTGCTCCGGCTTTGGCGAGTTCTTTCCACTGCTCCGGCTCAAAATGGATCCCACCGATCCCATAGACCGGCAGCCTCACTGCATCACAGACTTCTTTCAAAAATCTGATTCCCCTTGGAGGAACGCCTTTCTTACAATCCGTCACATAAATATGGCCTGCCACCAGATAAGATGCCCCCAGCTTTTCCGCTTCAACCGCTTCTTCCACCGAGTGAACCGAAGTCCCTATCTGATAAAATGTTCCGCTGCCCTGATTTTTCTCCTGTATCACAGCCTGATTCACCAACTGCCGCAGCACAGGAAGTGGGAGATGAATCTGGTTACAGTTTAATTTTACCGCAATTTGCCAGAAATTGTGAAGAATACATGGAACTTTATACGTTTCACAAATTTTCATTACCTGTCCGGCCAGTTGTTCATACTCCGCTTCTGTCAGATCCTTTTCCCTTAAAATCAGTGCTTTGGGATGCCATTCGCATACTATTTTGATCTGCTCAAGGAACGGTCTTTTGCACAAATGCCGGTTGCTGACTGCGATCACATTTTCGCAGTACTCCTGATTTTCCTTATACATAGATATAATCGCTCATAACCGGCTGAAGATGATTTGTCAGCAGTGCATCATAAACTTCCTTCACTGACCGTCCATCGGAAATCTCAAACTGGTCATCGCCTTTCTCTTCAATTTCTTCCACGTGACCTCCAATTCCTGTACTGACCCCGGCAGAAATTTTCGTCGCTGCAATCTGAACAAGATGATCTCTTACCCGTTCGCATTCCCTTGTCGAAACCGTAATGCTGGCAAATGGCATAAATAACCGGTATGCACAGACAACCTGCAGAAGCTGTTGTTCATGCACATCCATCGGATTGATCCGGTCATTATTGATGATCGGACGAAGTCTCGGACAGGAAAATGCAATCTCAGCATGGGGATATTTTCTTTGAAGAAGATATGCATGATATCCTGTCGCAAATGCATCTTTTCTGAAATCATCCAGTCCCAGCAAAGCACCGAACCCCACACCACGCATTCCGCCCATTAATGCACGCTCCTGTGCATTGACACGATACGGATAGATTCTTTTATGCCCTGCCAGATGCAGTGTCTCATATTTATCTGAATTATAAGTTTCCTGAAATACTGTCACATAATCTGCTCCACACTCATGCAGATAAGCATACTCATCTGAATTGACCGGATAGATCTCAAGCCCGATTACTTTGAAATATTTTCTTGCGATCTTACATGCCTCTCCAATATATTCTACATCCGATTTGCTCCGGCTCTCACCTGTCAGGATCAGAATTTCCTGCAGTCCTGTCGCTGCGATCGCCTGCATCTCTTTTTCGATTTCTTCTGCATTCAGCCTTGCTCTGTTGATCTTGTTATGGCAGTTAAATCCACAGTAAATACAATAATTTTCACAGTAATTCGCAATGTAGATCGGAGTGAACATATAGACGCTGTTCCCCAAATGCTTTCTTGTCTCCACCTGTGCCGCCTGTGCGATTTCCTCCAGATATGGAAGGGCTGCCGGGGACAGAAGTGCCTGAAAATCCTCCGGTGTACACTGTGAATGTGCCAATGCCATTTTTACATCTGCTGCCGTATACTGGTCATAATCATACGCATTCATTTTTTCCACAACCTGATCCAGTATTTCCGATCCAATGTCCTCCATTCCCGGAAGGTATGTCATATGGTCGATCCGGTTTTTCTTCTGATCCTCCAGAATTTCCTTACTCAGAATGCTCTCATTGATATGCATCTCATGGGTATGTCTATCTTCCCTGGTCTGTGTGCTTTCCTGTGTATGTGTATCTTCCATTGTATTTGTATGTTCCATTCTGCTGCCTCCTAATCCTGAAGAAATCCTGTCAGTGGTGAGGACGCACTACCGCCCCGCTCCATGGTTCTTCCCAGTCCTGAAAGATACGCATTTCTTCCGGCCTCGATCGCTTTTTTGAAAGCTTCTGCCATCATCGGCACATCTCCTGCGGTTGCGATCGCTGTATTTGCCATCACAGCATCTGCTCCCATCTCCATTGCTTCACATGCCTGAGATGGCCGCCCGATCCCTGCATCCACAATCACCGGAATCTCAATTTCATCGATCAGGATCTGAATAAACTCTTTCGTACTCAGTCCTTTATTGGAACCGATCGGTGCTCCCAGTGGCATCACGCATGCCGCACCTGCATCCACCAAAGCTCTTGCCACATTCAGGTCAGGATACATATATGGCATGACAACAAATCCTTCTTTTGCCAGTATTTCCGTTGCTTTTATCGTTTCATAATTATCTGGCAGTAAATACTTTGAATCATGAACCACCTCGATCTTAACAAAATCTCCGCATCCTACTTCTCTTGAAAGTCTTGCGATTCGCACTGCCTCCTCTGCAGTTCTTGCTCCTGACGTATTCGGCAGAAGTGTGACATTTTCCGGGATATAATCCAGGATGTTGGCAAGTCCTCCCTCATTCGCCCGGCGCAGAGCCAGTGTGATGATCTGTGCATCTGCTTTTTCAATACAGGCTTTCACCAGTTCCAGTGAAAATTTTCCTGATCCTAAAATAAACCGGGAAGTAAATTCATGACCTCCCAAAATTAATTTGTCTTCTGCTGTCTTCATTTTTTAATTTCTCCTTCTTTTTTATTTTCTCTTTAAGCCTCTTCTTCTCCAAGAATCAGTCTTGTGATCATATTTGCCTCATGGGCGGCACAGACCGCAACTCTCGCTGCCATCAGCCCCCTGCCATATTCCGGCTCACTCACCCTGTCACCACAAAGGTAAAAATTTTTCATCAGCCTCTGCGTTCGGATCGTATTACTGCTTCCATAACCTGCCATTCCGGTTGCAGAAACTAATTTCTTTTCTGGGAAATGTTCCAGTATCCCGTTGACCAGCATTGCCTTTGCCTCCGGTCTGTCGAAGGCCTCACAGACGATCGGTGCATCAGCAAAAAGTTCCTGTAAATTTTCTTCCGTCACCTTCACTGTATCTGTTCGGATGTCTAAATATGGATTGATTCGCTCCAGCAGAGATTTCAGTGCATCGGTTTTATACATTCCGATCTGATCGATAAAATACTGCTGCCGGTTCAGATTTGTGATATCCACCACATCAAAATCGATCAGATGCAGATGCCCTACTCCGATCCTTGCCAGTGCATATGCCACATTTGATCCAAGACCTCCCAAACCTGCGACTGCTACATGACCTTCTGATAAAAGCTTCTGCTTTTCCGGTGAATGACGCTCATTCAACGCTTCTATAATTTCTTCTTTTGTTAATATCATTTTTCAGCCTCCTCCAACAAATGTCACGATTTCCATACTGTCACCATCTTTCAGACGGGTCTCTGAGTATTTGTATTTTGGAAGAATCTCTCCATTTAACTCCACAGCGATCCGGTTCATCCGATAACCATTTTCTTCAAGATAATCCGCAACCGTCTGCTCTTCCTGACCTTTTACTTCTTTTCCATTTACTGTAATCATTTTCTCCTCCTTCTGCTCTTTCCTGCACCTCATCTTGTGCGTCCCGCTGAGTGTTCTTACATATCACGGAGACACTCATCCTGGTATAGGAAACAATCTACTGGATCTTTTGCCATATGCCCGACAACAAAAAAAGAAGTCCACAAAGAACTACACCCGCGGTGGTGTACCCCTTCATGAACTTCTGTCCACTCTAAATCAGTATCTCTATTTATTTTCAGCAAGATTTAGTATAAAAGACTTTCCTGAAAATGTCAATCTTTTACGTCCGGCTGTTTGTGTCAAGTAAACGTTGGCAACTTCCTCATTGTTTTTCTTGAATGATATTTTTGGTGCTAGAATCGGTTTACGTTTACCATTTAAGCTTTGATTAGTGCCATGCTCGGCACACATAAAAAAGCGGCACACTATTTTAGTGTACCTGCTCTTTCTAACTTTCCAAGTCTCTCTGCCTGCTCCAGAAGTTCCCCAATCCTGCGGTTATACGTTCCGATCTGCACCCCGGCATCGATCACTCTTCCACATCGTTCTATCATTTTCTCTGCACTTGCAAAGGTTTCATCCGAAATTTCCTCAAAAGCTTTTTCTGTGATCACTTCAACTGCAAGCTGCCTTGCCAGCTCGCAGTCAATATCATTTTCATACAAAATGCCGGCTGCAAAAGGAATCCTCTCTTTTCTCAGTTTCCTGTATACCGGGATTCCGCTGCCGCCTGAAGAAATGACCAGCACTTCCGGCTCTCCCTTTATTCCCGGCAGTTCAATACTTCCAAACCTGGGATCAAAGGACCCGTTCGTTATCCCATATAAGTCACGGATGATCTCTTCCTGAAATACCTCTTCCGGCTTTCCGAAATGGGAGATATTTTCTCCTTGCACGCATACGATCTTGTCTGATACTTTCTGTGCAAGGTCGATTTCATGCAAAGACATGATCACCGTCATTTTTTTCTCTCTTGCCATTTTTTCCAGGATTGCCAGAAGCTCCAGCTTATGCTTCACATCCAAAAAGGAAGTCGGCTCATCCAGGATCAGGATTTCCGGCTCCTGACAGATTGCCCTCGCCAGTAAAACTCTCTGCCGCTGTCCATCGCTGATCGCATTGAAATCCTGGTTGCCCAGTTCCTGTGCATGGACTGCCTCCATTGCTTCTTCTACCAGTTCTTCATCCCGCTTTGTCAGGATTCCAAGTCTGCCGGTATACGGATACCGCCCGGTTGCCACAATATCATGACAGTTCATCAGTTCTGTCTTGATCCGCTCGGTAAGAACCACAGCCATTTTGGAAGATAACTCTTTATACGACAGTTCCATCAGGGATGTATCATCAAAAAATACCGTTCCACCGATCAGCTTCAACTGTCTTGTAATACTTTTTAAAATCGTAGATTTTCCAGAGCCGTTTGGCCCGATCAGCGTCACAATCTCGCCTTTGTCTATCCCAATATTGATATCCCGGATCAACGGATTTCCATGATACCCGACTGCCAGGTCTTTTAACTGAAAATAAAAATCCGCCATACACTACCTTCCCTTCTCCCGTTTCACCATCATATAAATGACGATCGGTGCACCTAAAATGGATGTTACCGTACTGATATTCAGTTCCACCGGTGCAAGTGCCATTCTTGCGATCAGGTCACAGATCATACAGAAAACCGCCCCCGCAAAGAATGTTCCCGGAATAATCACGATCGGCTTTGATGTTCCGAACGCTTTTCTTGTCAGAAACGGAACTGCGATTCCCACAAAGGAGATCGGTCCTGCAAATGCAGTTACACTTGCGGACAGCACACTGGAAAGCAGGATCAGTACCACCCGGAAAACTTGAATATTCACACCCATACTCTGTGCATATGCTTCACCAAGCTGGTAGGCACTGACCGGTTTCGACAACAGGAACGTGCATACAAATGCGATCCCGACTACCACTGCCGCCACCTGCACATTGCTCCAGCTCATTCCTGAAAAACTTCCCTGCGACCAGCCATGCAGATTGACAATGTCTGAATCATCTGCAAATGTGACAACAAAATCTGTGATAGCAGAACAGATATAACCGATCATGATTCCCCCGACCAGCAGTGCCGCCATATGATGTACTTTTTTTGACATCAGAAGAATGAACCCCGTCGAGATCAGCGATCCGATAAACGCTGCCACGATCAGTGTATACGATGAAAAATGACCAATATATTTTAAAAAAATGATCATCGTCAGTGCTACGACCATTTTTGCCCCGGAAGAAATTCCAAGGACAAACGGTCCTGCAATGGGATTGGCAAAAAATGTCTGCAAAAGGAAACCGGACAAAGATAAGGCTCCTCCCAGCATCGCTGCCATCAGGATTCTCGGAAGGCGGATTCTCCAGATAATACTGTATTCCGTTGCCGCCCCGTCACGCAGAAAAAGAATCCTGAGGATCTTAGGAACGGAAATATGCACATTTCCTGTATTGATATTGAGTACCACTGTCACTGCAAATGCAATCACAAGCCCTGAAAATACAGCTATGTATCTGGCTCTCCGTCTGAGATTTTCTCCGTGAAAACTTGTATCTTTCATAGTTTCTCCATTATTTCATCTTCTCAAGGAAGGTCATTTCTTTCGGATCCCCATCCGTCAGCATCAGATGCATATCCATGATCAGTTCTCCAACCGTATCTGTTGCCTGATACAGGTTCTTTCCTGTATACCATACATTTCCTTCTTTTACTGCTTTAAATTCGGAAAACAAATTGCTCTTCGCTTCCAGGTCGCTGATACTCTTCACCTGCCCGTCGATTGTTCCGTTATAGATCAGATAATCTGCATCCACTGCTGTTGCATAAAATTCTTCCATAGTCAGTTTGACTGACGGAGCATTGCTGTCCACATTTTTCAGGTTCTTGAATGCATAACGTCCGCCTGCAATCTCAATCATGGAAGGGATATAATCTTCTGATTTTCTTACTACGATAGAACCGTCTGTATTCACATAAAAATATGCCACCGTCTTTTCTGTATTTTCAAAGCCTTTCAGCTTTTCGATCACCTGGGCCTGCTTTTCAAAAAAGCTGTCGGCTGCATCTTCTTTATTCAGCATTGCACCGTACAGTTTGATCCACTCGGTTCTGCCCAATGGGTGAGATTCATAACTGGAATAGTCCACAAAGACCGGTATATCCAGATCTTCGATCATCTCCTGTACTTTCGGAGTATGAAGGATCATGGTTGATTCTACGGCAAGATCACACTCTCCGTTCACCAGAGTCTCATAATCCGGCTCACTGTATTTTCCTGCGTAGATCATGTCACCGGACTCCATCGCTTTCTTTGCATCTTCTACATACCAGCCGGATGCATTAAGACCGGAAAATTTCACCTGGTCAATGGCATCCACTGCATCCAACAGCGACATGATTGCTGTTGCTGCCATATAGATATGATCCAACGGCTGCTGCAGGACTACAATATCCTCCGACAATCCTTCCGGAGCTTCTTTCCCTTCCGGCACAACAAGGTACTGTCTGTCTTCATGTACATCCAACAGCTTGTATCCGTCTTTATAATCATATACGTCAAATTCTGTCGCATAGGTCAGATCCATTGTCGACTCATAGGTAAGGCCGTCAATCTCCGGCCCTTTTTTATCACTTTTTGACTGATCTTCTTTTTTATTTTTTGTCTCTTCTGTCTGCTGTGTACTGTCTGTTCTTTTTTTACCAGCCCCCGGCTGACCGCAGCCCCCCAGTGAGAGGACCGCTGCCAACAGCAATGCAGTTATTCTACAAAGCTTCTTTTTCATTTACTGATTCTCCTGTACTCCTGCTTCATCTACTGCCTTTTCAAACATCTTGTCCATTTTCTCTTCACATCCGAAAAGTACTCCATATACCTTGATCCACTCGTACTGTGCAAGTTCCGTCTTTTCATCTGCACTCCGGTCAATGATCACCGGAATACCAAGCAATGCAAATTTTTCGGTGATTTCTTCCAATCTTTCTGTCTGTTCTTCTACGGTCAGTTCATCAGAATCACCGGTTGACTGCTCTTTTGTCTTCTTATCCTCTGTCTTTGCACTGTCCTTTTTCGTGCTGTCTGTCTTTGCATCGTCATTTTTTTCTGCATCTTCTGCATCTCTCGGCAGAAGTTCTCCCGGAAGCAATGCAAGAGATACTTCTTTCTTCACAAGTGCTTTTAATTCCGGTTTTTCAAAGCTTCCCCCGTAAATAACTTCAGCATCCGCTTCATCTTCATCCTCATTTACCTGCATTTTTTCTGCAATCTCAGGAACAGTACAAGCTTTCTGCTCCATTCCTACTGCTGCCACAGAGTCAAGGAGATCCAGTTCTTTCATCTGTTCAAGGATCTCATCTGATGCCACATAGGTTTTATCTGCCGGCATTTTCACAATGATCATATCCTGATCCAGACCGACCGGTACTTCTACGTCTTCCGGCACAAGCAGATATTTTACAACATTGCCTTTATACAGTTCTGCTGCCAGTTCTTCTTCACTGACTCCATTCTGATCCGACGTGGAATCTCCGCTTTCCTCTTCCGCAGCGTCACTCTTACTGCTCTTATTTTCTGTGCTGTCTTTCTTATCGGACTTGGAAACCTCTTTCTCTGTATCCTCAGAAGTTTCTTTGGATGTCTTTTCAGGATCTCTTGCCGTATCTTTTGTCATGTCTACTTCCAACAGAACGATTCCCTGATCGTAATGGTAGATCTTGAAATATTCTGCATATTCCAGTTCTGTTTCTGACTGATATTCAAGTCCCATGATCTCCGGTGCTTTTTCGTCCAGTGTCTTATTACTGTTCTCCCCGACAGTTGTGCCATTTCCTGCTGCGGCAAGATAGACGAAAATACTGTACTCGATCTCATGTGCCACAGACATCTTATCTGTCATTCCAAGGATCTTATTATTTTTATTCAATGCGATCGGGATAACTACGGTCGCTGTTCCTCCGCTCTTTGTCGTATAATATGTATTTCCGTTGGCTTTTACATACTGGTAATGGTCACTGCTGAATACCAGTGTTGCATAAGCCTGTCCATTTTTGATTGTTACTTTATTACAGGTAATCCTTACTTTTCCTGTACCGCCGGACCAGGTAAAGCGATCCGGTGTATATACTCCGTCTTTTAAGGCCGTTGTGCTGTCTACGCGTCCTGTAGAACCACTGGTATCTGCCTCATATTTTGACTCATGATCAGCCTTGCCGTCATTCTTTCCATTAGAACCATTGGATGGTTTCGTTGACGGTGTCGTTGGTTTTGTCGGGTTGGACGGTTTTGAATCATTTCCCTGATCATCTTTTCCGATATCACCGGTCTTTACAAGCGTATCAGATTTAAATGTCAGCATTCTGTCATACCAGATCTTATTTTTGATCGAATAAGCTGCAACTGCAATTTTCTTATCTAATGACTCCACCGGAATTTCATAAGTATACTTTTCTCCGTTCTCTGTCATCTTTGTCTGGAATGGAATCCAGCTTGATTTGTCTGCTGCCGCCGCCTGTTCTTTTGTTCCGACATACAGATAACCGTATCCCGTACCACTCAGCGTCAGAACCGCCTTCATCTTTCCATTTTTTACAGTCAGTTCGCATCCAATGACACGGAACATAGACGCACTGGAATCCACCTGGATACTGTAAATTCCATCTGCCGGAACTTTTGTGCCAGGTTCCGGATCTGGTGTCGGATCAGGATCCGGTGTCGGAAGTTCTCCTGTCTTTGGCAGGATTCCATTAATATAGAAAGTACTCTGCTTTTCTGCCCATTTATTTGATTTCTGAATGTGGACTACATAATTGATCTCTTTTCCAAGATCCTTTGTTGGAATCGTAAATGTAAATGTCTTATAACCACTGGCGATCTCGGACTTATCTTCCGCACTGATGGCACCGGCATCTTTCACACTATCCGCATCTGACACTGTTCCAAGATATAATTTATCATAAGCAGATGCCTGCGTAACCATAGTCACGGTTGCTGTATCCCCATTGATGGAAATACTGCTGCCCCGTTCAAAATTCAGGCTTGCATAGCTGCTGGTCGGATATGCTGAGCCGTACAGATCATAAACTCCATTTTCTGTTACATTTGCTTTTCCTTCCAGATTCGGCACATTGATATATAAATCTCTCGCCCAGGACATCCACGCAGAAGCCGTTCCCGGTGTAACTGCAATGTTCATTCCCTGCTTTTCTGCAGGAACTGTCAGTGTAAATGTCGTTGTATCATCCTCTGCACGATAAACTCCATTTACTGCAGATGTCTTATCTGCATCTGCCTGAACTCCCTGATACAGGCGGGTCCATTTCTGACCTTTCACATTCAAAGTCAGGATTACATTTTTTCCCTTTAATACCGCCTTTGAAGAAACAATATTGAAATCATTGTACGCTGCACCCGTTCCCCCGGCGATCACTTTTACTGCATCTGCCGCACTCGGAAGTTCTGTGATTCCCTCATCCGGGATATACATCCACAGATACTGGTTCGAGTACCAGCTTCCATCCGGCTTTCCAAGTGTTACTGGGATTGTCGTTCCCTTTGCAGAAGCCGGCAGATGGAATGTGAAGCTCCATTCTCCATTTGCTTCTGTGCCATTTGCTACAGATTCTTTCAGTTCATCATCTTTATAGCCAAAATAGATCTTGTCAAAGGAGACATTCTTTGTTGACAGAGTGATCTCCAGTTCCTCTCCATCCTGTACCACTTTTGATTCACTGGTCTTGAACATTGCAAAGTCAGCTCCGTTGGACTTTACTACTTTTACCTGATTCCCCGTAACAACCGGAGCCTCCGGCAGCTTCACTACTGCTTCGGAAGAAGTGACACTCGTTCCTGTCGCATCAGAAACGATACAACGATACTTTCCTGCTGTCTCCAGAGACATGGTAAATGTATATGTTGCAGTCTTTGCAGTAACTCCGGTACAGTCTGCCCACGTTGCACCATCGGCACTGAACTGCCACTGATAATTCAGATTGATTCCTTCTTCACCGGATGCCTCCACCGACAGTGCCACAGAACTTCCGCTGCCTGCCTCAGTCTCCTGCTTCGGCTGCGTTGTGATGTTGATCTCTGACGGTTTCACAAAATCGTCCATTGCAGGAAGCTTGAATGCCAGTGAACTTGAAGTGCTCCACTTCTGCGTTCTTCCATTTCTTGGTACAAAAGAGACTTCTCCGCCTGCTTTTTCAAGTGGCACGGTAAAGGTAAATTTTTCAAGATTTTTTTCTGTATCGACTTCACCTAAAATGATCGGTTCTTTTGTCTCATCATTTCTATTTCCGATATAGATTGCATCATAAGTAAAACTGCCACTGCTTGCCGGCTGTATCCAGACCGAAACCTGCAATGCCCCGCCTTTTACAACCACTTTAGATGCAGCGATCTTGATCATACTGTAAGCCTGTCCCGGCTTCTTTGCATCATCAGAACCATAAATTGCCGTAACTCCGTCATTTGCCTGATAATCTTCTTTTTCTCCTGATGTCTGCACATCCGGGATACTCATCCACAGCAGATTTTCAGACCATGTTCCTTTATCTGAACGTCCTACCGAAACCGGAATCCAACTGTTCTTTGCGGAAATCGGAACCTGGATCGTAAACTGGCAGGTACTTCCGGTATTCGTACCCTGAACATAATTGCTCTTATCCTCGTCTGTCGCTGCACCGAGATACAGACGGTCAAACACAGTCTTTGTACCGGTACTAAAGGAAATCTCGATCTTATCCCCTTTTACGGTACACGTTGCATCTGTGATCGGGAACATTCCATAAGAAGTTCCATCATTTTTCAGAACTTCAACCCCTGTGATCTCTTTCGTCGGTGTTACAAGTGTCTCTTTTGCAGTTGTCTCATCGGCCTGCTTTGCAGTTTCTTCCGAAGATTTCTCTTCTGCATCCTTTTTCTCCGCATCAGCTTTGTCAGACGGATCATCTGATTTTTCATTCATTTTTTCAGAATCTTTTCCTTCTCCCGTCTCATCAGAAGTATTCTGATCTTCTCCCGGATTTTCACCGGTACTGCCGGAATCCTGTGACGGTGTATTCTGATCCTGTGAACCTGTATTTTCTGAACCTGCATTCTCAGAACCATTTTCTTTTGATCCGTTTCCGGTATGATCTGCATCAGCGGACTGCGATCCATCGGATGTATTGGTTCCACCAGAGGTATCTGTTCCACCGGAAGTATCTGTTCCTTCCTGAATGCCTGCTCCGTCTGCCAAATTTTCTCCTGCATTCACCGCTCCTGCCGCCTGTGCGGTCTCCGCATTTTCTGCGTATGCTTTCGTATAAGACATCGGTGAAACTGCCATAGAAAACGCAAGCAACATGGCAAGATATTTAACCTTTTTGTTCTTCATTTTTCCTCCTGTCTTGAATAATACGGGAAATAAGCTGAACTTATCTAAAAGTAAGTAAGAAACGTCAGAAAGACAATGAAAATAAACCGGTTTCTTTGAGCTGTCTGAGTCAGAAAAGAATTTCTTTTAAGAAAAGCTCCCGGATCCATTACTTTTCGGTACAATCAATTACTCGTGATCTGGAATGTACATTCCCCGCACCAGCGACCGGCAGGTTTCCTGACTTACAAATCTTATGCCCGAACGCCTTCCCGGTCTCCCAGTGGCTGCGTCTTCACGCCTGCCGGTCACATTTGCTTACAGTGACGAGTTCGTGCAGGAATTGCACCTGCTTCCCTTTTACCTGTTGCTATATCTTCCTATATAGAACAGCACCGAACGCTTTATTTACTTTGTTCTTCGCTACTATAGCATGATGCCATAGGAAAGTCAACGTTACGCCTTGACCGCCCAACGCATCTTCGTCGATCTTGCACGCCCATTCTTTGCACATTCCTGTGCGGACGGGCGGATCACATCCTTCGCATAATCAGAATAGATGCCTGCTTTATAACCTGCTTTTAATGCTTTCTTTACCAGCTTGTCCTCACCGGAATGAAACGTCAGGATTGCAACTCTTCCGCCCGGACGCAGTGCATCCGGCAATTTCTCCATAAACTCATACAAAACTTCAAACTCATTATTCACATCGATTCGCAGAGCCTGAAATGTTCTCTGACAGGTTTTCTTTACGATATCCTTTTTCTCTTTATTGTCTGGAAGAAAAGAAAGTGTCTTCTCGATCACGTTCCTGAGCTTTGTCGTTGTATCAATCCGGTTTCCTCTGCGAATCTCATCCGTGATCGCTTTTGCCAGTTCTTCACAATATGGTTCATCAGAATTTTCATATAACATTCCCGCAAGTTCTTCTCTTGAGATGGTATCCAGACGCTCTGCTGCACTGATTCCCTTTTCCTGATTCAGCCGCAAATCCAGAGGCCCATCGGCTTTAAATGAAAATCCTCTTTTGGGATTGTCGATCTGCATGGACGATACGCCAAGATCTGCCAAAATAAAATCGAATCCTCCCACTTTCTCTGCAATTTCATCAATCGTGCAGAAATTCTGAAGGCAGACCGTCAGGATTTTCTCTCCGAATCCCTGCTCTTCCAGTCGTTTCTTCGTCTTTGCCGATTCCTCCGGGTCTACATCTGTAGCATAGATATGCCCCTGTCCTTTCAGACATTCCAGCATGGCTTTTGTATACCCGCCATATCCTAATGTTGCATCAAATCCGGTATGTCCCGGCTGAATATCCAGGAAATCCAGTATTTCCTTTACCATAATTGAAATATGCATCCCGGCAGGAGTATTTCCCTTACGTATCACATGCTCCACGGTCTCCTGATATTTTTCCGGCTGAAGCTCTTTGTATTTTTCCTCGAATTTCTTCGGATATTTTCCTTTATACCGCACACGCCTTTTGTGCGGTGTCTGCTGCTCCTGACTCATATTCTTTTATTTCCTTTCCTAAAATACACTCTGACTGAATTTTTCATTTTTATATATGATGTCGGGGTCAAAAGCCCCCGACTTTGATGCCCACGGATTGCTCCGTGCTACTCACTCTCACAATCCTATCAAATATTTTGGCACATTCCAATGTCATCCGATGTGGAACTATGCTGCTTTCAGTCTTACCATTTCGTACACAGTCAACCATTTCTTTGATTTCATACACAAACCCATTTTCCGTCACCTGATCGGAATATTGCTCTATCAGCTTTCCCTGCCCATCGTACAAAACGATCTGATCTGCATAATGCGGATGTCGGATCATTATTTTTCCTTCTGATCCTGTCAGTTCCAGTCTTTCATCTACATTTGCCAGATACGTGGCAGTCATAAACGAAAGATGCTCCTCATACCGAAGTATAACATGTTCCGTCACATCCACCTGATCTTCATTGTAGATTACCTGAATCTGTTCTTCCTTCCAGTCTTCACCACAAAAATACATCGTCAGTGCCAACGCATAAATTAACAGATCCAATGCCGCCCCTCCACCGGCTTCTTTGTTAAAATAGCGATTTTCTTTATTCTTCGGAGCTGTAAATCCGATTTCAACATTACTGACTGCAAGTTTACCGATACGCCCTTCCCGCAACCATTCTCTGGCTTTTCTATTTGCAGGAAGAAAAAGACTCCATACTCCCTCCATAACAAAAATTTTCTTTTCTTCTGCCAGCTTGAAAATTCTTTCTGCCTCCTCCGAACTTCCTGTCAATGCCTTTTCACACAAAACCGGAATCCCGTATCTGATACATAATTCTGTCAACTGCACATGCATTCCGGTAACCACACCAATATAGACCCCATCCAGCTTTTCTTTCTGAAGCATTTCTTCATAATTTCCATAATAGGTATGTATTTCATATTTCTCTGCAAACTCTCTGGCTCTTTCTTCTGATCTCGCTGCTACAGCAGTCACACAGACCTCTTCTGTCTTCTCTGCTGCATCGCAAAATTTATTTGAAATATTTCCGGCACCCATAACGCCAAAACGAAAAGTTTCTTTCTTTTCCATCCCTTTTCTCTCCTTTACAAGTTATAATCTTGTCATGGCAATCGTTCCTGCAGTCAGAAGTACCAGCCCGGACTTTCTAAACATTTCTTAAATTTTTTGCTTTTTACCTAAGAGGATCGGCATCACCGTCAGAAGCATTGTTCCAAAGCTTGCGATCCCACCAATATAATTGCTGACCGGCTCTGCAACAAAGACTCCCTCAACTCCCATAAAATATGGGAGTAATATCGTCAATGGCACAACGATCACAACTTTTCTCAACAGACTGAAAAAAATTGCCTGCTTCGGGAATCCCAGTCCCACGAATGTCGCCTGTCCGCAGAACATAAATCCCATCATAAAAAATCCTGCAAAAAAGAGTTTCAGTGCCGGTGCTGCAATCTTAGCCAGTGCTTTGTCAGACGTAAAAAATCCCACCAGGAAAGACGGGAAGAAATGAACCGTCAGCCATGCCAGCACCATATAGCTCAGAATCATACCGCACGTAACAAAAATTCCTTTCCTGACCCTCTCATATCCCTTTGCTCCGAAATTATAGCCAAGCACCGGTTTCGCACCTTCCGCCACACCGTTTGCCGCAAGATTGAAAATTTCACGCACCGAATTTAAAATCGTCATCGCACCGACATACAGATCTCCACCCCAGCGTGCCAGCGTTGCATTGCAGGCGATCTGACTCAGACTGTTCGTAACGCACATAATAAAGCCTGACAGTCCCAGACCCAGGATGGAAAGAATCATTTTTCTGTCTTTTAGCTTCATATACTTTCTCTGCAATGGGTACTGCACCTTTTTCCCAGTCAGAAACCACAGAACCCACATACATCCTGCCATCTGACTGAGAACCGTTGCGATCGCTGCTCCCCGTACTCCCAGTTTCCACACAAAAATAAAAAGCGGGTCAAGAAAGAGATTCAGAACAGCCCCGATACAGACTGTCATCATTCCCATTGTCCCGAACCCCTGTGCATTAATGAACAGATTCATCCCTGAACTGATCATGATAAAAAGTGTCCCCAGCAGATAAATCTGTAAATAGGATGCTGCCACAGGATAAGTTGCATCCGATGCTCCCAGAAGATACAGGATCGGCTTCATAAAAATATAAAAGACACCCATCAATACAACTCCGGTTAAAATAAGAAGTACAAAGCTTACATTCTCAAGCTTTAATGCCTTTTCCTCCTCTCCTGCACCTCTTGCGATAGACATCAGTGGTGCTCCACCGCCTGAATAAAGCTGCGTAAATGCACTCACGATCGATATAATCGGAAATACCAGCCCCACACCGGTCAG
>OHJN01000696.1_pt1 | contig 16759 bp, 12 predicted proteins | sample 1568531 | NCBI WGS metagenome assembly OHJN01 (sample SAMEA3879594, study PRJEB24766) | human gut metagenome | biome: human-associated habitat; feature: feces | place: USA | collected 1985/1987
TTGAGCACATCCACGAAGTCGTTGAACAGCATCTTGGTGCGGCTGTATGTAAACGGCTGATGGACGGCGATGAGGCGCTTGTAGCCCAGCTCCTTGGCGGTGGTCAGGGTCGCGCGCAGCTCGGTGGGATGGTGGGCGTAGTCGTCCACCACCACAGCGCCGTTGCACTCGCCGTAGACCTCGAAGCGGCGGCCTGCGCCCTTGAAGCTTGCGGCAGCGGCAGCGCACTGCTCCACTGTCAGGCCCGCAAAACGGCAGACCGCGCACATGGCCAGCGCATTGTAGATGTTGTGACGGCCCGGCACAGCCAGACGGATGTGGCCCGTCACCTTGCTCCACTCCTTCAAATCGAACTCGAAGAAGCCGGGCTTATACTCCTGCACGTTGATGGCCTGATAATCGCCGTCGTTGTCGATGCCGAAGGTGCGCACACGGCGGTCAAGGGTGTACATGACGTCCATCGTGTTCTTGTCGTCGGCGTTGGCGAAGATCATGAACTGGGTCATCAGGGCAAAGCGCTTGAAGGCGAACTTCAGCTCACCCATGCTGCCGTAGTAGTCCAGATGGTCGTTGTCGATGTTCAGCACGACGGAGAGGTAGGGGGTCAGCTTCAGGAAGGTCTCGGAGAACTCGCAGGCTTCGATGACGATGTCATCGCCCTTGCCGGCCTTGCCGTAGCCGTGGATGAGGGGCAGCTTGCCGCCGATGACCGCAGAGGGATCGCGGCCTGCCAGCTCCAGAGCAGTGGTGATCATGGAGGTGGTAGTGGTCTTACCGTGGGTGCCGGACACGCAGATGCTCTGCTTGTACAGGCGGCTCACATAGCCCAGCAGCACGCTGCGCTCCACGGTGGGGATGCCGTAGGAGGCGGCTGCGTTCAGCTCCACGTTATCCTTGGAGATGGCGGCAGAGTACACCACCATGTCCGCACCGACAACGTTATCCGCATTGTGGCCAAGGCTGACCTTCACGCCCATCTCCCGCTCGTAGCGGATGATGCTGCCGTCCAGCACATCGCTGCCGGACAGCTCGTAGCCCTTGGCGGCAAGGATCTGGATCAGCGGGTACATTCCGCTGCCGCCGCAGCCGATAAAATGGATCTTCTTTACATGGTCCAGCAGATGCTGGCTATAATCCGAGTACATGAACATAGTAAGGCTCTCCTCCAAATATTAACGGCTGCAGCGCAGACCGATTCCTTCCAAATATGGGGACACACTCTTATTATATAATTTTTGCAGCATAAAATAAACAGGTAAGGCCGAATTTTCGGAAAGAACCATAATTTTTTTGTGAATTTTGTGATATGTGTACAACAAAATCCCGGCAGTATTACTTTGCCCGCCGCCGCAGGATCTCGTCCAGAATGGCATCAGCCACGTCTGCCTTGCTCATCAGGGGCAGCTCCCGTGTGCCGTCCGGGGTGATGAAGGTGACCACGTTGGTATCCACCCCAAAGCCCGCACCGGCCACCTTGAGGTTGTTGGCCACCACCATGTCCAGATTTTTCTTGGCAAGCTTCGCGGAAGAGTTTTCCACAAGGTCCCGGGTCTCCATGGAAAAACCACACAGGAACTGGTGGGTCTTGCGGGGGCCGATGGTGCCAAGGATATCCTCGGTGCGCTCCACGGGGATGGAAAGGTCGCCCTCCTTCTTTTTGATCTTGTCGTCGGCCACGGTGGCGGGGCGGTAGTCTGCCACGGCGGCAGCCATGATGAGCACATCGGTGGTGTCAAAGCGGCCGGTGACGGCTTCATACAGATCCTGTGCGGTGGTCACCGGCACATCGGTGGTAAACTTGACCGGCGGCAGCGCGGTCTGCCCGTGGATCAGGGTCACTTCGGCGCCCCGCATGGCGGCGGCGCGGGCAAGGGCGTAGCCCATCTTGCCGGTGGAGTGGTTGGTCAGGTAGCGCACCGGGTCCAGCGCCTCCTGCGTAGGGCCGGCGGTCACCGCGACGCGCACCCCGGCCAGATCCTTCGGACGGGCGATGGTGTGCAGGATGTGCTCCAGCAGTACCTCCTCCTTGGGCAGGCGTCCGCTGCCCACGTCCTTGCAGGCCAACACGCCGCTTTCGGAGGGGATGACAGTAAAGCCGTACCGCTCCAGCGTGGCAAGGTTATCCTGCGTGATGGGGTTTTCCAGCATGCCGGTGTTCATGGCGGGGGCCACCAGCTTGGGGCACTTAGCGGCCAGCACCACGGTGGTAAGCATATCGTCCGCAATGCCGTGCGCCATTTTGGCAATGACGTTTGCGGTGGCGGGGGCTACAAGGATCACATCCGCCTTTTTTGCCAGCGAGATGTGGGTGACCTCAAACTTGAAATCCCGGTCAAAGGTGTCCACCATGCACTTGTGGCCGGTCAGGGTCTCAAAGGTGAGAGGGGTGATGAACTGGGTGGCGTTTTTGGTCATGATGACCTCCACATCCGCACCCAGCTTGCGCAGTGCACTGGCCACGTTGGCCATCTTATAGGCGGCAATGCCGCCGCTCACGCCCAGCAGGACGCACTTGCCGTTCAGATCCATGGTTTGTTTACCTCCCGGAAAAACAGTTCTTTTCCACATATCTTACCTTAGTATAATGCAAAACTTCCACCAGCACAACAAAATCTTTGCCGGGAACTTGTATCCGGCGCAAAAATGCGGTAAAATACGCTTGACAAAGAGCAAACCGGTTCTTTTCTTTTATTTTGAAAAGGAAAACAGAATTATGATCTTAGCCATTGATATAGGCAACACCACCGTCGCCCTTGGGGGCATCCGGGACGGACGTGTATGCTTTGTGGCCCACATGGACACGGTGCGCACCCGCACAGCGGCGGAGTATCGTGCCGAGATGGAAAAGGTGTTCTCTCATCGGAGACACCCGGAAAAGCCCATCCGCTTCGAGGGCGCTGTCCTCACCAGCGTCGTCCCCCAGATCACGGGGGCGCTGGCCGAGTGCGCCCGCTACTACACCGGCAAAAAGCCGGTCATCGTTTCGCCCGACATCCGCACCGGCCTCACGATGGGGGTGCCTGACCCTCACGCCGTCGGCAAAGACCGCCTTGTGGATGCGGCCTACGCGGCGGCGAATTTCCCCCTGCCGGTGGTCACGGTAGACCTCGGCACCGCCACCACCTTCAACGTGGTGGATGAGGATAAGGTCTTCCGGGGCGGCGTCATCTGCCCCGGCCTTTCCACCGGTCTGCGGGCGCTGGGGGAGAGGTGCGCCCAGCTGCCACAGGTGCATCTTTCGTCCCCCAAAAGCGCCATCGGCGTCGATACCGAGAAGTGTATGCTTTCCGGCTCGGTGCTGGGTGCGGCTGTCCTGCTGGACGGCATCACCCAGCGCATCGAGGAGGAGCTGGGCCGTCCGGTCACGCTGGTGGTCACAGGCGGTCTGGCAAAGTACGTCATCCCCCTCTGCCGCCACCCGCTCACCTACGACCCTGAGCTGCTGCTGAAGGGGCTGGCACTGCTGTACCAGCTGAACGCCCCGCAGGAGCACGGCCGCAGCCATGGCGGCGGCAGACACTACGGTCAACAGGGACGCCTCCGGGCAAAGCACCCGCACCCCAACCGCCGCACCCGCCGCGAGCCGGAGGCGCTGGTAGGCTGAGGGAACAAGAGGATAAGGGAGAGCATTATGAAACTGGGCATTCTTGGCACGGGTAAGATCGTGCAGGAATTTTTGCCATGGCTTGTGGAGCACACGCCGTTTACTGTGCAGGCGGTGTGCAGCACCCCGCGCTCGGCGGCAAAGGCCGCAGAGCTGTGTGCACAATATCAGATCCCGCAGCACACCACCAATTATTTTGAGCTTTTGCAGTGGGTGGACGCGGTCTACATCGCCGTGCCCAACTTACAGCACGCCCGCTACGCCCGGGTGGCGCTGGAGGCAGGCAAGCACGTCATTGTGGAAAAGCCCATGGCGGTGACCGCCGCCGAGACCGAGGAGCTGGCTGCGCTGGCACAGCGCAAGCGGCTGTTCCTCTTTGAGGCGATGACCACCCAGTACCAGCCCAACTACGCCAAACTCCGGGAGCTGCTGCCCCGGGTGGGCACGGTCAGGCTGGTGCAGTGCAATTTCAGCCAGTATTCCAGCCGGTACGACGCCTTCTGCGCCGGAGAAACGCCCCCGGTGTTCGACCCGGCCTGTGCGGGCGGTGCCCTGATGGATCTGGGCGTGTACAACGTCAGCTACATCGTGGGTCTGTTCGGTGAGCCCAACAAGGCGGTGTATGCCGCCAACATGGAGCGCAATATCGACACCAGCGGTGTGCTGATGATGGATTACAGCGGCTTCAAGGCGGTAAGCCTTGCCGCCAAGGACTGCGCAGCCCCTGCCCGCTGCATCATTCAGGGCACGAAGGGCTACATCCTGCAAAAATCCACCCCGAACTACTGCGGCGGTGTGACCTTCCATCCCAACGAGGGCAAGGAGGAGCACTACAACCTGAACGGGGATCGTCCCCGGCAGGCGGCAGAGTTCGAGGCCTTTTACCGCGCCATGACCGCCGGAGACCAGGAGCTGTGCGCCCGCATGCTGGATACCAGCATCGCGGTGAGCCGGGTACTCACGGTGGCGCGCCGCAGTGCCGGGGTGCGCTTCCCCGGCGACAGATTCTGACGCATTTTTCTCTGGAACACGCCCTGACACAATAACGCGCTTCCAAAGATTTAAATATTCACCTAAAACCCGCAAAGAGCGGGCAGGTTTGCGCCGTATCCGACAAAAAGGGCGGAACGGCAGCAGGAGGAAAACTGAATTATGAAGAATACCAATACCAAGACTCTGACTCGTGTGGCCCTGCTGGTGGCCATTGAACTGGTGATGAAGCTTGTCGGTCTGGGCAGTGTGCCCGTGGGCCCGCTGTACATGAGCTTCCTCACCCTGCCTATCGCCGTGGGCGCCATCACCATGGGCCCCGCCGTGGGTGCCCTGCTGGGCGGCGTGTTCGGCGCTGTGAGCTTCTACGATGCCATCACCGGCGCCTCTGCCATGACCGGTGCACTGTTCCAGGTCAGCCCGCTGAACACCTTTATCCTGTGCGTGGGTATGCGTGTGCTCATGGGTCTGTGCTGCGGCCTGATCTTCAAGGGCCTGCAAAAGCTGGATAAGTCCCGCACCTGGAGCTACATCCTCAGCGCCATGACCGCACCCGCCCTGAACACCCTGTTCTTCATGGGCTACATCGTGCTGGCTTTCTACGGCTGCGATTATGTGCAGAATCTGGTGTCCGTCAAGGGCGCTGCCAACCCCTTCATGTTCGTAGTGCTGCTGGTTGGCGTGCAGGGCGTAGCCGAATTTCTGGTGTCCGGCATTCTGGGCGGCATCGTCGCCCGCGCCGTGGCAAAGTTCCTGAAGTAAGCCCGGCTGCGCACCATGTCAGGGCGGCGCATCCGTGTTTAGAATAGAAAAATGAATGCTCCTCCGGCAACCCGCCGGGGGAGTTTTTTTGTTGGGAATGCCCCCAATCAATACCCTTTCTGTAAAAATGCAATGCCGGAGCGTCCGCAGACGCTCCGGCATTGCGCTATTAAAAAAGAATTTTTCCGCTGAATATGCGCAAAGCGCACGCGGCGCGCATTTCTGATCTTCTCCCCCCCTTCTGTGTCTTGCCACCGGCGGCGAAGCAGTGTATAATAGCCTCAGAACGATACAATGCCGGAAACCCCGGCAGATACAGGAGGAATTGCAGATGAATAAACCGGTACTGGTCGTCATGGCTGCCGGCATGGGCAGCCGTTACGGCGGCATGAAGCAGATCGACCCGGTGGGCCCCAACGGACAGGTCATTATGGACTATTCCCTCTACGACGCCCGCCGCGCTGGCTTTGAGACCGTGATCTTTGTCATCAAGCACGAGATCGAGGACGCCTTCAAGGCAGCCATCGGCGACCGTGTGGCCAAGGCGATGAAGGTGAAGTATGCCTTCCAGCAGCTGGAAGAGCTGCCCGCAGGCTTTGCCGTGCCGGAGGGACGTGTAAAGCCCTGGGGCACCTGCCATGCTGTGCTGGCTGCAAAGCCCCTGATTGACGGCCCCTTTGCGGTCATCAATGCGGACGACTACTACGGCCCGGAGGCGTTTCAGGTGATGTACGATTACCTGTCCACCCACGCCGATGATGATTTCTACCGCTACTGCATGGTCAGCTATCTGCTGAAAAACACCCTGTCCGAGAACGGCAGCGTGGCACGCGGCGTGTGCATCAAGAACGAGGACGGCACCCTGCAAAGCGTGACCGAGCGCACCCGCATCGAGCCCTGCGACGGCGGCGCACATTACACCGAGGACGGCGGCGAGAGCTGGGTAGACCTGCCCGGCGACACCCCCGTGAGCATGAACCTGTGGGGCTTCGGCAAGAGCTTTCTGGACGAGGCCGAGCAGCGCTTTGCAGGCTGGCTGACCGAGAATCTGCCGGTGAACCCCCTGAAGTGCGAGTATTTCCTGCCGCTGGTGGTGACCGAGCTGATCGAGGAGAACAAGGCAAAAATTCAGGTGCTGCGCAGCACGGATAAGTGGTTCGGCGTCACCTACCGGGAGGATAAGCCTTTGGTGGTGGAGGCCATTGCCCGCAAGACCGCCGAGGGCCAGTACCCCGAAAAACTGTGGGAGTAAATGCCCGCAGGGCGGGACGATTTAGAATGCCCTCCGCTGCGCTCTGGGCATTTTCAGCGGAAAGAATATTTTAAATTTCGGGGTTCAGAAACGCCTGCGGGCGTTTCTGAACCCCATTTTCACGAGAGGAAGCGTAAAGGAAAACGGTAACGCGTCCAACCCTTCCTGTGAAAATGCAACATCGGGCAGCCCGCAGGCTGCCCGATGTTGCTCTAATTCAAATAATTCTTCCGCTATTGATGCGCAAAGCAAACGCGGAGCGCATTTAAATCGTTCTGCCATTGCCGTACAACAGCACATCATTCACAAAAACCGTTCCAGCTGGATGCGGTTATCCTCTTCAAAATCCTGCAGCCGCTGGGCAAGGCGCTTTGCGCCCGGGGCGGCGTTGGGGTAGTCCTTGCAGCTTTTTACGCAGTCCACCACCCCCATGCCGCTGCCCTGCGTGAGCATCTCGGCCAGATTGCGGGTAGATTTGTCCGTAAGGGTCTTGAGCCCGATGCCCATTTTCGTGTTCAGCTTTGCCATGGTGCTCTGCCCCTGCGCGCTGCCGCCGCAGGCTTCTATGGCGGTGTGCGCCTCCTGATTCAGCTGGTGGTAGATGTTGCGCTGGCGCAGCAGTTCGGCCTTGAACTGCACATCGTTGGTCATGGGTAAGATCTGCTCCAAGGTGTTCTTACCCATCTCGGTGTTCTGCACCACCGCTTCCAGCAGGTTCAGGTTGTCGTTTTTCTGGTTTTCCATACAAAAAAATCCCCCTTTGGCACCTAGTATGTGTCCGAAGGGGGATTTTATACGTTGTTTCTCAGCAGATCTTATTGCCGCCGGAGATCTGGATGCCGCGCAGCCGCTCGTCACAGATGGCGTACAGGCGCTGCCAGCAGTTGGCGGCGCTGTCCAGCTCGTCCAGCCCTGCCACTGCGACGCTCAGGGTAAAGGGCACCCGCTTCATCATGCCCATGGAGGTGATGCACTCGTGGGGCATTTCGGCGTAGATGTTCCGCATCTGCTCGGCCAGCTGGCCGCCGTCCAAGTCCAGACAGCCTACCACAAAGGTGGTGCCGGTCAGGCGGCAGACGATCTGACTGCCCGGGATGTCAAAATACTTTTTCCACTGGTTTGCCACAAAGCAGATCAGCTGATCCATCACCGGCTGACCGTAGGTGTCCCGCAGCTGTGCGCCGTGATCCAGCGACACCAGCGCCACAGCGGCCTTGCGCCCCTGCTCTGCCCAGCGATCCAGCTCGGCGGCGATCACGGTCTCAAGGTAGCGGCGGTTGTACACGCCGGAAAGAAAATCGTGGTTCAGGTCCTCGCGGCACAGCTCCCGTTCGCGGGCGCTCATGCGCTCCTCCGGCAGCAGGTTGCCTGCCAGCGGGGCAGACATGGTGATCCGCCACAGCTTGCCGTCTGCCCGCACCGTGCGGTGCAGCACGCAGCTTACCCGGCCGTTGCACAGGCTATAACTCACCTGCAGGCCTTCGTCCTGCCAGCCGGTGTCCTGTGGCAGCTCGTCCAGCAATACCGTTTCAAACGCAGCCTGTGCGCCCTCGGCAAAGGTACGCAGATCCTGCTCTGTCCATTCTCTGTCCATCTGTAATTTCCCCATCATCAGTACGCGCCGCCGCTTCCGACGGGCGAAATTCCAATTTTCCCACAAATCCGGGAACTTACGGCTATTATACCATTGAAATACAGATTTTTCCAGCAAAACGCACAAATTTTTACGGCAGTTTTTACAATTCTGTCAAATTGCTAATTCTTTCACGTTTTGAACGTCTGCATTGCAGCGGCAGTACACGGCGCACTCGGCTTTGATCTGCGCGGCAAGGGCTTTGGAGTCAAAGCCGGCCTTTGCGCGCCATGCCCAGTTGCCGCCCAGCTTGCCCGGGGTGTTCAGGTGCGCCTCGGCACCCAGCCCCAGCCAGTCGTACATGGGAATGATGGCTCTGTCCGCCACCGAGCCCAGCGCTGCCCGCAGCAGCGCAGTGCGCGCGGCGGCAGTCTTTACCGCTGCCACCTCCTTGGCGGTGGGCTTGCAGGGGGTCAGGTGCAGATAGGCCGCAGCGGTGGCCTTTTCCTTTTCGGAAGCGCCGTTCTCCCACCAGTCGGTCAGGGTGGTGTTGTCGTGGGTGCCGGGGTAGACCACGCCGTTTTTAACGTGGTTATGGGGCAGATACTCGTTGTCCCCGCCGCCGAAGGCAAACTGCAGCACCTTCATGCCCGGGAAGGTGCTGTCGGCCAGCAGCTTGCGCACGCTGGGGAACAGCTCGCCCAGGTCCTCGGCAATGATGCCGCCTTCGCCCAAAGCTTCGTGCATGGCGTGGATAAAATCACGGTCCGGGCCCTTTTCCCAGTGGCCGCCCGCTGCGGTCTTGTTTCCGGCGGGGATGGAGTAGTAGCTCTCGAAGCCCCGGAAATGGTCGATGCGGACGACGTCGTAGATGGAAGTGGCATGTTTGATGCGCTGCTTCCACCAGCGGAAGTCTTCGGCCTCGTGGCGGGGCCAGTCGTAGAGCGGGTTGCCCCAGAGCTGACCGTCGGCGGCAAAGGCGTCGGGCGGACATCCGGCAACGCTGGTCAGGTGGACGGCGCCGTCGGTCTGGAACAGCTCCGGGTGGGTCCAGAGGTCGCTGGAATCGGGGCTGACGTAGATGGGAATGTCGCCCACCAGCTGGATGCCGTGGCTGTTGGCGTAGGTTTTGAGGGCGTTCCACTGGGTGTAGAAGAAGAACTGCACGGCCTTGTAGTAGTCCACCTCGGCGGCCAGCCGCTCCTTGGCAGCGGCGAGGGCTGCAGGCTCCCGGGCCTGCCCCTGCTCGGCCTTGACGGCCATGAAGAGGGCATAGTCCTCGAGCCAGCCGCTCTGGGCTTCACAGAAAGCCTCATAGGCCGGGGTAGGGGAAGCCAGCAGCCGGTCGGCCGCTTTATGGAGCACCACGGGCCGCTGCTGGTAGAGCGCACCGTAATCGACGGGACCCACCGGCTGGGGCGCGGGCAGCTCAGCCTCGGTGAGGAGGCCGTCCGCTGCCAACAGACGGAAATCGATAAAGTAAGGGTTGCCGGCAAAGGCAGAAAAGCTCTGGTAGGGGCTGTCCCCATAGCCCGTAGGGCCGATGGGGAGGATCTGCCAGTAGGTCTGCTTTGCAGCCGCAAGGAAATCGACAAAGGCGAAGGCTTCGTCTCCCAGTGTGCCGATGCCGTAAGGCCCCGGCAGGCTGAAGACGGGCATCAGAATGCCGCTTGCACGCATGGCTGGAACCTCCTTGTTTTAACCCTTGACAGCGCCTGCCACGACACCCTCAATGATGTACTTCTGGCAGGTCATGTAAAGGATGATGATGGGGATGATGGCGATGATGATGCAGGCCATCATGGGAGCCAGCTCCACACGGCCGTAGCCGCCGCGGAAATACTGGATCGCCATGGGGATGGTGCGGTACTTCTTGATGTCCAGCACCAGCGTGGGCAGCAGGTAGTCGTTCCAGACCCACATCGTCTCAAGGATGGCGGTGGAGATCATGGTGGGCTTGAGGATGGGGAAGACGACCTTGAAGAAGATCTGGATGGGGCTGCAGCCGTCGATCATGGCAGCCTCTTCGATCTCGATGGGGACGCTCTTCATGAAGCCGGTGAACATGAACACGGCCAGACCGGCACCGAAGCCCAGATAGATGATGCAGATGTTCCAGGGGGTGTTCAGATTGAGGGTGTCGGCGGTCTTGGACAGGGTGAACATGACCATCTGGAAGGGGACGACCATGGAGAAGACGATGAGCAGATTCATGAACTTGCTCAGCTTGTTGTTCACGCGGGTAAGGTACCAGCCGGTCATGGAGCAGCACAGCAGGATGAGGGCCACGCTGGACACGGTGATGACGAGGCTGTAGCCGAGGCTGGACAGGAAGCCCATCTTGGTGACGCCGTAGATGTAGTTGCTAAGGCCCGCGAAGGTCTCAGCCGTAGGCAGCTTGAAGACGGTGGAAGTGGTGAAGGTGCCTTCTATTTTCAGGCTGTTCTGCAAGATCAGGACGATGGGATAGATCCAGAGCAGGCACAGCAGGCTCATGATGACAGTGAGGATGTTGTCCCACATTTTTTTATCTTTCGGCATTACTGCTGCACCTCCTTGGAGCGGGTAAACTTGAGCTGGATGAGCGAGATGATCACGACGATGAGGAAGAACACTGCGGCCTTTGCCTGACCGATGCCCTTCCACTGAGCACCAGAGCGGCCATAGAAGGTGTTGTAGATATTCAGGGCCAGCATCTCACTGGCGTTGGCAGGCTCACCGGCGGTCAGGGCCACGTTCTGATCGAACAGCTTGAAGCTGTTGGTCAGAGTGAGGAAAGTGCAGATGGTGACGCTGGGCATGACCATCGGGATCTTGATCTTGAACAGGATCTCACGGTCGTTTGCGCCGTCGATCTTCGCAGCCTCAATGAGGTCGCCGGGGACGCTCTGCAGACCCGCGACGTAGATGATCATCATGTAGCCGATCTGCTGCCAGCACATCAGGATGACCAGACCGACGAAACCGGCCTTGGCGTCCAGCGCCAGCAGAGGCCTCTGCAGGTTGGCCAGCACACCGTTGAGCAGGATCTGCCAGATGTAGCCCAGCAGGATGCCGCCGATGAGGTTCGGCATGAAGTAGACGGTGCGGAAGAGGTTGGTGCCCCGGATGCCCCGGGTGAGCACCAGTGCGATGGCGAATGCGCAGACGTTGATGAGAACGGTGGACACCACGGTGAACGCCGCCGTAAAGCTGAAAGCGTGGAGGAAGGTCTCGTCCGAAAAGACGTTGATGTAGTTCTGCAGGCCCACGAAGGTGGTCTTGCTCACGGTGGTGAAACGCTGGAAGGAAAGATAGATGCCCCAGATGAAGGGCCAGATGAAGCCGATGATGAACGCCAGCAGAGTGGGCAGTACGAACACCGGCCAATATTTGCTGATGGCCTTTTGCATGATATACCTCCTGAAAAAGAAGGGGAGGCGGGCGAACACATCGCCCGCCTCCCCGTTATCCAGCTACTGCGGAAGAAGGAGAACGTTTAGCCGTTGGCCAGCTTGTACTCCTTGGCCCAGCCGTCCACAAATGCGGTGACCACGTCGTCCCACTTGCCGGTGCCTGCTGCGTATGCAGTCAGAGCGCTGCCCACGCCGTTCTTCCACTCCTCGGAAGGCATGGTGGAGAAGCACCAGTCCACACTGGTCTTGCCGTCGGCCACATACTGGTTTGCAATGGTGATCAGGGGGTTGGTGGAGTCCTTAGCCTTCTTGAAGGGGATGACGAAGCCCATCTTGTCAGCCATCGCGCTGGTGCCGGCTTCAGAAGTGACACACCAGTACAGGAAGTCCAGAGTAGCCTGAATGTCGGCCTCGGAAGCGGTGTTGTTGACACACCAGAAGTTCTCGGAACCGGTGCACAGGCCCTGGTTCTCCTCGCCCTCAGCGCCGATGTAGATGGGCAGCATACCCAGGTTGTCGTCGCCCAGATCCTTCACGTCATTGTAAGCCCAGGTGCCGTTCTGGTAGAACACGGCCTTCTTGCCCACAAACTCAGCAACAGCATCATTGCCGGTCTTGGAAGCCAGCAGCTTGGGGTCGCAGGTGGAATCGGTGATGTACAGATCCCAGATCTGCTTGTAGTTGTCGAGGTAGGTGCCCTTGATGGCGTCGGTGGAGCCGATGCCGTCAGCCTTGTACTCGTAGTAGATGGGCAGGTTTGCCAGATGGGTCTTGAAGCGCCAGTCGGAAGAGCCATCCATACCGGCGGAGGTGAATGCACCATCGACGCCCAGCTCAGCCTTGCGGGCCTGAATGTCGTCGGCGACCTTCTTCAGGTCAGCGAAGCCCTTGATGTCGTCCTGCGTGTAACCGGCGGCAGTCAGCAGCTCCTTGTTGTAGATGATGCCGTAGGTCTCGATGACGTAGGCGATGCTGGTGACGGCGTCGCCGTCCTTCAGGGCGAAGGAGTCGCTGGTCAGCTCACCGTACAGCTGGCTGCCGGACAGGTCGTAGCAGTAATCCTTCCAGTTTGCCAGACCCACAGGGCCGTTGACCTGGAACAGGGTGGGAGCCTCGCTCTTCTCCATCTCGCTCATCAGGGTGGTCTCGTACTGGCCGGAAGCGGCGGTGACAACGGTCACAGGCACGCCGGTCTCCTTGGTGTACTCAGCGGCCAGATCCTGCCAATCCTGATCCTGCTCGGGCTTGAAGTTCAGGTAGTAGACCTTGCCGGCAGCTGCGGGAGCGGCAGAAGCTGCGGTAGAACTGGCGGTGGAAGCAGCGGTGCTGCTGGAGGAACCACCGCAGGCAGCCAGACCGAGGGCGGCAGCAGAAGCGCCAGCGACTTTCAGGAAATTACGACGAGAGATCATTTTTTTCATAATTGTTCTCCTTCTTCATCATGTGATATACACATTCCGCCTGGCAGCGGAAATGAGACGAAATAAATCAGACAGCCCTTACGCTCTCACCGACCTGCAGCTCAGGCTGGAGGGTGATCTTCTGGGCCGGGGCGCCATGCTCGATCTGCCGCACCAGCAGCTCGATGCTCTGGAGCGCGATCTGCTCGCCGGGCTGGACGATGGTGGTCATCACCGGCACGCAGTAGCGGGACATCGTGATGCCGTCGAAGCCGATGACCGATACATCTTCCGGCACCCGGAACCCGGCGCTCACCAGCGCCCGGATGGCACCGAAAGCGATGACATCGCTCATGGCGAACAGAGCGGTGAACTCGGCCCGGCGGGCCAGCAGACTGTTCATGGCGTGATAGGCGGACTCAAAATCGTAGTTTGACAGGCCATAGAGCCGGTCGTCGAAGGCCAGCCCGGCGTCCTCCATCGCCTCCTGTGCGCCGAGGCGGCGCATCCGACTGGGGTAGCTGGTGGCCGGGCCGCCCAGCACGGCGATCTTCCGGTGTCCCTGTGCGAGGAGGTGGGAGACGGCCGTGCGGGCCGCAGCCCGGTCGTCCACTCCCACCATCGAGAGGTTCGGGAAGTCCAGCTCGTCAGAGACCAGCGTGGCCAGCACCGAGGGCACCGTGATGTTCGAGAAGCCCTGCTGGAAGTTCGCCACACTGCCGCCGAGGAAGATCATCCCCTTCGGCTTGATCTCCCGGAGGATCTTTTCGGCGGCGTCGATCTCGTTGGCGTTCTCGTCCAGGTAGGAGACGATGCCGCTGTACCCGTAGAGGGTCGCGGCCCGCTGCAGCTGAACGAGGAAGTCCGAGAAGAAGAGGTTCCGGGTACCCTTGACCACAAAGACGAGGCTGCGGGACTGTTGGATCTTCAGCTGCCGGGCGTTGGTGTTCGGCACGAAGCCCGACTCCCGCATCATCTGAAGCACCTTTTCTTTCGTTTCGGGACGCACATCCGGCCGGTCATTGATGACGCGGGAGATGGTGCTGACGGAACAGCCGCTCAGACGGGCAATATCTTTGATGGTCATGTTCGGCATTCCGGGAAGCACCTCTCTTTCGGTCGAAGTTCTGGTTTTTACTGAAATCGCTCGGGAACGATGTCGGGAACGGTTTCAGTGACTATAGTATGGCACATTTTGTGGAATAAATCAATAACTCTGAAACACTTTTGGCAGAAGTGCATAATGAATCAACCCTCTTTTGTGCAGGTTGATTTGCCCACAAAGCAAAATGGAAACGGATTTCCGGTAGTTCCCGGAAATTACCGGAAACTCCCGGTGTGACCGTACCTTTTTGTAACTTTTAAAACCAAAAAATACGTTCTCATGTGGGATGGATACAAGTTGACGGATGTGCACAGAGGGAAAACAGGCAAAAAATCCCGGTATCCCTGCCGCCGGAGCGGAAAGGATACCGGGAATGGAATCTGGGGAGATTTACTCGGAGCGCAGGGCCTTGACGGGGTTGCTCTTGGCTGCGCCGCGGGCCGGGATGATGCCGGCCAGAATGGTGAGCAGGGTAGCCAGTGCCACGAGGAAGAGGGCTGCGTCTACGGGCAGGGAAGCAACGAGGGTCGAAGTGCCGGAGACTTTCTGGATGATGATGTTTCCGGGGATGAGCAGTATCTCGCTGAGGACGATGCCCATGACGCCCGAGCAGAGACCGATGATGAAGGTCTCTGCGTTGAACACCTCGGAGACGTTCCGCTTGGAAGCGCCGATGGCGCGCAGGATGCCGATCTCCTTCCGGCGCTCGAGGACGCTGATATAGGTGATGACGCCGATCATGATGGAGGAGACTGCCAGCGAGATGGAGACGAAGGCCACCATCATGCTGCTTATCATGTTCACGATCTCGGTCACGCTGGTCATCAGGGTACCCACGAGGTCGGTGTACTGCACCATCTTTTCGTCTTCACCCTTTGCAGACATCCCGGCGTTGTAGGCATCCAGCTTTTCCAGGATGGTGGCCTTGCTGGCGAAGTCCTTCGGATAGATCTTGATCTGGCTGGGGGCGGCCTCGTCCGCGTAGCCGAAGGCCGTCAGGTTGGCCTCATAGGTGGCGGAAGAGGAGCGGAGGGTGGAGCGCATCAGCTCAGTCAGCTCGGAGGTGGTCATGTTGAGATGGATGGCCTTCTGGAAAGCCGACGCGTCGATCTTGATGGCGCTCTCCATCTGGCTGCTCAGCTTGCCGATGTTCTGCTGGATGGCCGTCTTGAGCTGGGTCTGGATCTGATCCTGGAAGGTGACGATGCCCTTCTGGAGGGCGGCGTCGAGCTGCTCTTTCAGCACAGCGGTGATCTGGTCGGAGTAGGTGTCCATCACGGTCCGGATGGTGGCCTGCAGCGCCTCCGAAAGCTGGCCCTGCAGCTTGTCCGGGTCAACGAGGTCTTTCATGGACTCGGCCATCAGCTTCTGGAACTGCTCTGACTTGAGGTAGGCAGAAAAGCTCCACTTCTTGAAGTTGAGGATGCCGTTGCCGATGATATATTTCTTATAGTCCTTGAACACCTTCTGCACGAGGTCCTGCAGCGCCTCCGGCGAGACGGAGAGGTCCAGCTCTGCAAAGGCATCGCTGAGGTCGATGTCGGGCAGCTCGTCGATATCGAGGGAAAAATCCGAGAAGTCGATGAGGCTGCTCAAATCGAAACTGCCGCTGCTGAGGTCAAAGGCACCGTTCAAATCGAAGTCGAGGGCGTTGGCATCAAAAGAAAAGGCATTCTTGAGGGCGTCGGTGTCGATGGAGAAGAGGTTGGTCAAATCGAAGTCGCGGAGGCTCTCAGCCTTGCCGAAGTTCTCGCCGGTGAGGACGTTGGTGGCGGGGTCAGCCATCTGCTGCTTCACAATCTCGCTGTCGGCAGCGTCCTCCATGACCTTCTCGGTCAGGGAGGCGGGGTAGGCGATGCCGGAGGTGAGCATAGAGGCCGAGGCGGTGTAGTCCGGCTGGACGATGCCCACGATGGTGATGTCCTCGCCGTTCTCCACCAGCTGCTGCATATAGTCCTTGTCGTCGGCCTTGCTCTTCCAGATGCCGTAGGTGTCGTCGTAGACGTAGGTGTCGGCGCTGTTCACCAGCTTGAACTTCAGGCCCATCAGCTCGTCGTAGCTGTAGGTGCGGAAATCGCTGGGGACATCGACGTTCTGGTTCTGGGCGAACTGCTGTATCATCTTGTCCAGCTCGGCGGAGTCCCGCAGACCCATGGAGTAGAGGGCGTAGTCGGTCACAGTGCCGTATTTGCTCAGCACGGCGACACATTCGGTGGGCTTTTCGGGCCAGCGGCCAGCCTTGACTTCGTACTGGGACTTATAAAGGTCGCTGTTGGCGGGCAGCTGATAGAAAACGCTGGTGTTGCTGCCCATGCTGTTCATCAGGCTGCTGGTGACAGAGGTGGAGCCGGAACCCGAGCTTCCCAGACCCAGCATCGAGAGGGTGGAGTCCGGGTTGACCTGATGCACGCTGCCGTCGGCGTCCTGCCGATAGATCTGGGGCTGGGCGCTGTAGGAATATTCGATGGAGGTGGCGTCCTCCGCGATGGTGGACTCGTCGCTCTCGAGGTACTTCTTCAGGGAAGTGAGGTCGTTGGAGGTCAGGCCCGATACCATCTTGGTGATGAGCTGGCGGACCGAGACCATTCCCTCCACGCCGCCGGAGGTGTCCTTTTTGCCGTCCTCGTCGGTGGGCAGGCCGGTGGCTGTGGTGCCGCTGCTGCTGCCCGAGGACAAAA
>OHJN01000703.1_pt1 | contig 16493 bp, 16 predicted proteins | sample 1568531 | NCBI WGS metagenome assembly OHJN01 (sample SAMEA3879594, study PRJEB24766) | human gut metagenome | biome: human-associated habitat; feature: feces | place: USA | collected 1985/1987
TTGATTGGTCATCTTAACTTAATGACATTGCTCGAAAGGGCTCTTTTTGTTGTGTTGCATTAACATTTTGTTTATAAAAGGGTAAGAAAGTAAACACAGCATTTTCACAATTGTCCTGTATACTGACATCATAAACAAAAGAAATACTCATATTAATCTTTTTCATATTTTTAGCCGGTGCACTCCACATGTACCGGCTTCCTCTTTATATTTGGAAGGCTAAAAGTGCCTATATAAGTAATGAAAAATCAGTTGATTTCGTAAAGTCCCTCGCTTATAATGATATTAAGGCAGAGAGCCTTTTGCGGAATCTTAGAAGTGTTATGCACAATACAAAAGGAGGGATGCCGACTTGAATACAGAAATAGCAAATGCTGTGAATGCAGCAGGAGATAAGGCACAATATGATACTCGTGTTAAAAGGTTACTGGCACAGAAGAGTATATTAGCACATATTCTGGTGAAAACAATCGATGAATTTAAAGGAATGAAGCCGGAAGATGTTGTGAAATACATCGAAGGTGAACCGAGTATTAGCGTTGTTCCGGTTGAGCCGGGATTAGCAAATATGGAAAAAACAGATGCTGCAGGACAGCGTATTGTAGGTCTTAATACAGAAAATGCTGAAATTAATGAAGGATTAGTCAGATTTGATATTATTTTTTATGTCCGTATGAAAAATGGACTTTCGCAGATTATTGTGAATATTGAGGCTCAGAAGGATGAGCCGACGGAATATAAAATTTTAAATCGGGCAATCTTTTATGTGAGCAGGCTGATTTCGTCACAAAAGGAAAGAGATTTTGTAAATACTAACTATGATGACATTAAGCAGGTATTCAGCATATGGATATGTATGAACATGGATGATAACAGCCTAAGCCATATCCATTTGACAAAAGATGAGCTGCTGAAACCATGTAACTGGAAAGGTAATCTCGACCTGTTAAACATTGTGCTAATAGGAATCACAAATGAGATTCCGGAACATGATAAAAAATATGAAATGCACCGGTTGATTGGAGCATTACTTTCAAGTGAATTGAAAGAACAGGAAAAATTGGATATTATAGAACATGAATATAATATTCCAACCAGTCAAGAATTTAGAGAGGATGTGAGAATTATGTGTAATCTGAGTACAGGAATTGAAGAAAGAGCTACTGAAAAGACAAGCGAAAAGTTTATTCTGAATATGTATAAAAAGGGTTATACATTGGATCAGATTGCAGATGTAGCTGAAACAGGTGTTGATGAAGTTGAGGCGATTATTAAGAAGAAGGAGCCTGCAATGGCGTAACTATCATTAGCAAAAATAAAACGTAAATTCTTGCATAACTCCATAGTATATGTTACGATTTTACTGTTGTTAAGACGAATCTAAAGGATGATGCTTGCACGCACCATCCTTTTTAAATACAGGAGTAGTAAATGGATATCAAAAGACAGGAAAGAGCGCCGATTTATGAGGCTCTTGAGGAGTTTAAGAAGAAGAGAGTGGTGCCGTTTGATGTGCCGGGACACAAGAGAGGCAGGGGAAATCCTGAGCTGGTGCATCTGCTCGGGGAAAAGTGTGTAGGGCTTGATGTCAATTCAATGAAGCCGCTTGACAATTTGTGCCATCCGGTTTCGGTAATCAGAGAGGCGGAGGAGCTTGCGGCGGATGCCTTTGGAGCGGCAAATGCTTTTCTTATGGTAGGCGGCACCACCTCTGCGGTGCAGGCCATGATTTTGTCCACCTGCAAGGCAGGAGACAAGATTATACTTCCGAGAAATGTTCATAAAAGCGCCCTTAATGCACTCGTGCTTTGCGGAGCGATACCGGTTTATGTCAATCCGCAGACGAATGCGAAGCTTGGTATTTCACTTGGAATGGAGATTGACCAGGTGGAGAGGGCTATCGAGGAAAATCCGGATGCAAAGGCTGTGCTTGTAAACAATCCGACGTATTACGGAATCTGTTCTGACCTTAAGTCGATAGTTGCGCTGGCTCATTCGAAGGGAATCAAGGTGCTCACGGATGAGGCACATGGTACACATCTTTATTTTGGAAAGGGGCTTCCGATATCAGGAATGGCAGCCGGGGCAGACATGTCTGCGGTATCGATGCACAAATCGGGAGGAAGCCTGACACAGAGCTCGATTCTGCTCACCGGAAGGGATGTGAATGCTGATTATGTGAGGCAGATTATCAACCTCACACAGACCACGAGCGCATCTTATCTGCTATTGTCAAGCCTTGATATATCAAGAAGAAATCTGGCACTCAGAGGCGAGGAATCCTTTGCCAAGGTGGCACAGATGTCGGAGTACGCAAGGCAGGAGATTAATTCCATAGGCGGCTATTATGCGTATGGGCGTGACCTTGTAAATGGCACGAGCATATATGATTATGATGTGACAAAGCTGTCCATCTATACGCTCGATATAGGGCTTGCCGGAATAGAGGTATATGATCTGCTGCGTGATGAGTATGATATCCAGATAGAGTTTGGAGATATCTGTAATATACTTGCGTATATATCAATCGGTGACAGAATACAGGATATAGAGAGGCTTGTAGGTGCGCTGGAGGATATCAAGCGCCTTTACAGTAAGGACAAGACCGGACTTTTGTCGGGAGAGTACATAAATCCAAAGGTGGCGGTATCGCCGCAGGAGGCGTTTTATTCGCAGAAGAAATCAGTGCGCATTATGGACGCGGTAGGCGCTGTAAGTGGTGAGTTTGTCATGTGTTATCCACCGGGAATCCCGATTCTTGCACCGGGAGAGCTTATCACAAAAGAGATTGCGCAATACATTGTCTACGCAAAGGAAAAGGGCTGTTCAATGCAGGGAACAGAGGATCCTGCGGTAGAATATCTTAAGGTATTAAAGCAGTAAACAGGAGGAAAAGCTATGCAAATGTGGTTTTCACAATATCATACTGCCAATGTCAAGCTGGATGTAAGGATACAGGAGCAGCTTTTTTCAGGGCAGAGTGATTATCAGAAAATAGATGTGTTTAAATCATATGAGTTTGGCAAAATGGTCGCGCTGGATGGCGAGATTGTTTTTTCGGACACAGATGAGTTTATATATGATGAGATGGTCACACATGTGCCGATGGCGGTCCACCCGAATGCAAAAAAGATACTTATAATAGGTGGCGGCGACGGCGGCGTGGCAAAGGAGCTCATCAAATATCCGTCTGTCGAGCATATTGATGTGGTTGAGACAGACAAGATGTTTGTCGATGTATGCAGGCGGTTTTTCCCCGAGGTAGCATGTGGACTTGAGGATGAAAGAATTTCCATGTTTTATGATGATGGTCTGCGATTCTTACGCAGAAAGCATGATGAATATGATCTGATAATCAACGATTCCACAGACCCGCTCGGACATACGGAGGGACTTTTCACAAAGGAATTTTACGGAAGCTGTTATAAGGCACTGAAGGATGATGGAATCATGGTTTACCAGCACGGCAGCCCTTTTTATGATGAGGATGAGCTTGAGTGCCGGAAAATGCACAGAAAGGTGTATAAATCATTTCCTATAAGCAGGGTATATCAGGCACATATTCCAACCTGTCCGTCAGGCTACTGGCTGTTTGGGTTTGCATCGAAGAAATATCATCCGCTTTATGATCTGGATGCAAAAAGATGGGATGCACTGGGGCTTAAAACCTGGTATTATACAACACATTTACACAGGGGAGCCTTCATGCTTCCGAAATATGTGGAGGATTTACTCGAGGAAGAGGAAACAAAGTAGAAAAACTATATCATAACCAAAGCGAATCAGGAGGGACAAAAATGAGCAGATTACTTATTATCGGATGTGGTGGAGTTGCGCAGGTGGCAATCAGAAAATGCTGCCAGAACAGCGAGGTATTTACCGAGATTATGATTGCAAGCAGAACCAAGTCAAAATGTGACGATTTAAAGGCAAAGCTTGAGGGAAAGACAAGCACAAAAATTGAGACTGCAAAGGTTGATGCCGACAATGTGGAAGAATTAAAAGAGCTGATTAATGCATACAAGCCGGATGCGGTTTTAAATGTTGCGCTTCCGTATCAGGATCTTACAATCATGGATGCATGTCTTGCGTGTGGAGTTGACTACATCGATACTGCCAACTATGAGTGTGAGGATACTGAGGATCCAAAGTGGAGAGCAATCTACGAAAAGCGCTGCAAGGAGCTTGGATTTACGGCATATTTTGATTATTCATGGCAGTGGGCATATCAGGAGAAATTTAAGGAGGCAGGGCTTACAGCTATTCTTGGAAGCGGATTTGACCCGGGTGTGACCTCTGTTTATTCTGCATATGCGCTTAAGCATTATTTTGATGAAATACATACTATTGATATTCTCGACTGCAATGGCGGTGACCATGGATACCCGTTTGCGACAAACTTTAATCCGGAGATAAATCTGCGTGAGGTTTCTGCGAACGGCTCATACTGGACAGACGGCCACTGGGTAGAGACAAAGCCTATGGAGTGGAGAGCGCAGTACAATTTTGACCAGGTCGGAGAAAAGGATATGTATCTGCTTCACCACGAGGAGATTGAGTCGCTCGCCAAAAATATTCCGGGAATAAAGAGAATCAGATTCTTCATGACCTTTGGACAGAGTTATCTCACACACATGAAGTGTCTTGAGAATGTCGGCATGCTAAGAACAGACCCGATCATGGTGGACGGAAAGGAAATAGTGCCAATACAGGTGCTTAAGGAGTTGCTTCCTGACCCTGCATCCCTGGGACCTCGTACAGTCGGAAAGACAAATATCGGATGTATTTTTACAGGTGTCAAGGACGGAAAGGAAAAGTCAATCTACATATACAATGTATGCGACCATCAGGAGTGCTACAAGGAGGTTGAATCGCAGGCAATTTCTTATACCACAGGTGTGCCGGCAATGATTGGAGCCATGATGGTGGTAAAGGGACTCTGGAAGAAGCCGGGAGTGTTCAACCTTGAGGAGATGGATCCGGATCCATACATGGAGGCTCTTAATAAGTTCGGACTGCCTTGGCAGGTAGTGGAGAATCCGGTTCCTGTGGATTGCTACAAGACTGAGGATGAGTCAGTACATATGGATTAGTCCGGAGGCCGGTATGAAGATAAATGAATTAAGAACTCCCTGTTATGTGATAGACGAGGGAAAATTAACTGAAAATCTTTTGATATTAAACGGTGTCATGCGAAGGACAGGTGCAAGGATTCTTCTGGCACAGAAGGCATTCAGCGCATTTTATGAATATCCTCTTATCGGCAGATATCTAAGCGGGACAACTGCAAGCGGGCTTTTTGAGGCCCGCCTTGCACATGAAGAAATGGGAAAGGAAAACCATGTATTCTGTCCCGCTTTTTTGCCGCAGGAGATGGATGAGCTGGTAGAAATATGTGACCATATTGTATTTAATTCCGTATCGCAGTATCTGCTTCACAGGGATAAAATAGAAAAGGCTGATAAAAAAATAAGTGTCGGGCTCAGAATAAACCCTGAGTGCTCCACACAGGAGGGGCATGAGATATATGACCCATGTGCGCCGGGCTCAAGGCTTGGGATAACGAGAGATGCACTCGATAAGGCTATTAAAAACGGGCTTGATTTATCACGTATAGAGGGCTTTCATTTTCACACGCTCTGTGAACAGGATTCGGATGCGCTCGAAACGACTCTTGCAGCGGTAGAGGAGAAATTCGGAGATTTGCTGTATGGACTTAAGTGGCTCAATATGGGAGGCGGACACCACATCACAAGGGCAGACTATGACATTGAGAGGCTTGAAAAATGCATTATGCATATGCGTGACAAATACGACCTGGAAATCTATCTGGAGCCGGGAGAGGCGGTTGCGCTTGATGCAGGATATCTGGAGACAACGGTGCTTGATATAGTTGAAAACAATGGCATAAAGATACTCATTCTGGATACCTCCGCAGCCTGTCATATGCCGGACGTGCTTGAGATGCCGTACCGTCCGCCGCTTATGGACAGTGGCGAGCCGGGTGAGAAGAAGTATACCTACAGATTGTCCTCATGTACCTGTCTGGCAGGTGATGTGATAGGGGATTATTCATTTGACAGAGAGATAAAAACCGGCGACAGGCTTTGCTTTTGCGATATGGCAATCTACTCGATGGTCAAAAATAATACCTTTAACGGCATGCCGCTTCCCGACATTGCAGTAATGGATGAAAATAACGATTGTAAGGTTATCAGGAGATTCGAATATGAAGATTTTAAATGCAGGCTGTCCTAGAGCAGACGGCTTTTATATGCCGGCAGAGTATGCTCCCCATAAGGGTACCATCATTATCTGGCCAAAGCGCCCGGGCTCATGGATTTACGGTGCCAGGCGGGCAAGAGAGGCTTTTGCGGAGGTGATATGTGCAATAGCAGAGTCTGAGCAGGCATATGTGCTCGCTGAGGCAGATGTGATAGACAATGCAAGGTCTGTTGTGGAAGCTGTAAGAAAGCAGAAAAATTATCAGGAAAATTTCCCGGTGAAATATATACAAATGGAGTCAGATGATGCCTGGGCCAGAGATGTGGGGCCGACCTTCGTGAAAAATGAGGATGGCGCTGTCAGGGGAATCGACTGGTGCTTTAATGCCTGGGGCGGCAAGGTGGACGGACTGTATGCAGACTGGACAAAGGATGACAGAGTAGCGGCTTTATTTTGCAACAAAGCCGGATACGACATGTATGATGCGCATCCGTTTGTCTTAGAGGGTGGAGCCATCCACACAGACGGAGAGAAAACTGTGATAGTGACGGAAAGCTGTCTGCTAAGCAAGGGCAGAAATCCGGAATTATCGAAGTCTGAAATAGAACAGAAATTAAAGGATTATCTCGGTGCCGAAAAAATTATCTGGATTCCTTATGGAATATACAATGATGAAACCAACGAGCATGTCGACAACGTATGTGCATTTACAAGCCCGGGGCATGTGGTGCTTGCGTGGACTGATGACATGGATGACCCACAGTATCAGATGTCCTCAGCGGACCTTGAAATATTGGAAAATGAAACTGATGCAAGAGGCCGGAAAATTGAGGTTCACAAGGTTTACATTCCAAAGAATCCGGTGTGTATCACAGAATATGAGCTTTCCGGCTTCACCTTTGAGGAGGGTGAGGATGAGCGCGAGGCAGGAGAACGCTTAGCGGCAAGCTATGTGAATTTTTACATCACAAACGGCGGTGTGCTCATTCCTCAGTTTGGTGATGTGATGGATGAGCCTGCGCTTAAGGCAATCGGAAGCCTTTTTGAGGGAAGAAAAGTGTATCCGATATATGCGCGCGACATAATTGTCGGCGGGGGAAATATACACTGTATCACACAGCAGATACCACAGTAATTTAATTCAGGATGAGAAAGGTGAATAGTATGAGAGAGGTTACAATTGCTGCAATCCAGATGAGCTGCAGCCGTGACGTAAAAGAAAATATTGAAAAAGCAACAAAGCTTATAAGGGCTGCAGCAGGGGCCGGAGCACAGATAATACTTCCTTCGGAGCTATTTGAGAGACAGTATTTCTGTCAGGAGAGGCGGTACGATTATTATGACTATGCAAAGCCGCTTTCTGATAATGATGCGGTGCAGAGCATGAAGGCACTTGCAAAGGAGCTTGGCGTAGTGATTCCTGTGAGCTTTTATGAGGCGGGAGAGGGCAGACAGCTCTTCAATTCAGTGGCGGTGATAGATGCCGATGGAGAGGTGCTTGGAATATACCGAAAGACACATATCCCGGACGATCATTATTATCAGGAGAAGTTTTACTTCACACCGGGAAATACAGGCTTTAAAGCTTTTAAGACAAGATATGCAACAATTGGAGTCGGTATATGCTGGGATCAGTGGTTCCCGGAAACGGCAAGAGGCATGGCTTTAAAGGGCGCGGAGATACTTTTTTACCCTACAGCCATAGGCAGCGAGCCGATACTGGAATGTGACAGCATGCCGCACTGGAGACGGTGCATGACCGGACATGCAGCCTGCAATCTGATGCCGGTTGTGGCGGCAAACAGGATAGGCACAGAGGAGGTTGTACCGTGTGCAGAAAACGGAAACCAGAGCTCTGCACTGACATTTTATGGTTCTTCGTTTATCACAGATGCGACCGGAGAGGTTGTTGAGCAGATGGACAGAGTAACGGAGGGCTTCATACTTCACAGTTTTGATCTGGATGAGCTGGAGAGTGAGAGAAAGAGCTGGGGACTGTTCAGGGACAGGCGACCGGAGATGTATGGGGAGAATTAGCTTAGATTACCCTAATGATTACAAATTTATTTAAAGTTAATTTAAAACACAGGATATAGCAAAGGCGCTATATCCTGTGTTTTTTATAGTTCCCTATTAGTGTATTAGAACATCGGAAAAAATACATATTATTGTTTCAACAGCACTTTGATGTCTTCCTCCGGTGTGGTAATAGGTGCAATCCCATAGTTTTCTACCAGAAAGTTCAGAATGTTAGGAGAAAGGAACGCCGGTAGAGAAGGACCGAGACGGATATTTTTTATACCAAGATGTAACAGTGTTAAGAGGATGCAGACTGCTTTCTGTTCATACCAGGAGAGTACAAAGGAAAGCGGAAGCTCGTTTACTGAACATCCAAATGCATCCGCAAGTGCTATTGCAACCTGTATCGCGCCATAAGCGTCATTACACTGTCCCATATCCATCAGTCGCGGAAGACCACCGATTTCTCCGAGATTTAGATCGTTGAAACGAAATTTTCCACATGCCAGAGTCAGGACGATACTGTCAGAAGGCGTCTGTTTTACAAATTCTGTATAGTAATTTCTGCCAGGTTTGGCACCATCACAGCCGGCAACCAGGAAGAAATGACGGATAGCTCCTGATTTTACGGCCTCTATTACCGTATCCGCATGGGACAGGATTGCTGAATGACCAAAACCGGTTGTTACATGTGTGCCGCCATTTATGCCTGTGAAGGTCTGATCCTCCTTGTAACCACCGAGCTCAAGTGCTTTTTCAATAACAGGAGTGAAATCTTTCTGTTCATCGATATGAACAGTACCCGGGAAGGCAACCACTTCTGTTGTGAACACTCTGTCGATGTAGCTGCTTTTTGGAGGCATCAGACAATTTGTGGTGTAGAGAATAGGAGCAGGAATATGATCAAATTCTTTTTGCTGATTCTGCCATGCTGTTCCGAAATTTCCCTTCAAGTGAGGGAATTTCTTTAAGAGTGGATATGCATGGGCAGGGAGCATTTCACCATGAGTGTAGATATTGATTCCCTTTCCGTTTGTCTGTTCAAGCAAAAGCTGCAGGTCCTTTAAATCGTGTCCGGTTACTACGATAAAAGGTCCCTTTTCCACCGTAAGCGTAACATCTGTTGGCTCCGGTGTTCCATAGGTTTGTGTATTTGCCTTGTCTAGAAGTGCCATACACTTTAGATTGATTTCACCTACCTTGAGAACTGTTTGAAGCAGTTCATCCATACTTTCTGCGTAACCAATCTTGAACAAGGCTTCACAGAAAAACTGATTTACCTCGGGATCTTCAAAATTCAGGACATATGCATGATAGGCATATGCAGCCATTCCGCGAATACCAAAGAGAATAAGTGACTTCAGGGAACGGATATCTTCATCAGCATTCCATAGCTGTTGCATATCATATTCGTCAGTTCGTCCACAAGGAGACTGACATTTATTACAGTCGCCAACCAGAGAGTCTTTTTCTGCTCTGACCCTTTGTATCATATCTTCAATTGCTGCATTATCAAAGCTTACATTTGTAATTGTGGTAAATAAGCCCTCGATAATGGTCTGCCAGGTCTTTTTTGAAACAGCAGATGTGTCATCGACAGCTCTCGCCAGACCAATCAGTGCGCCTGTCAATTCATCCTGTAGCTGTGCAGTATCTGCCTTTTTTCCGCAGACACCTGTATTTCCGGTACAGCCGGTGCAACCGGCCGTTTGTTCACATTGAAAACAAAACATATTTTTTTCCTCCATCAGTAGTTTTTTATGTTTCTGATAGAATAATAGCGTTATAAAAACAACTTGTATGTTTGATTTCCAACATAAAGAATACTTTTGAAAAAAATTTATCTATTACAATTAGAATAGTTTTTTCTTAATCCCTTAACAATAATAAACATAGTCACAAATTCAGCTGCCGGAAAAGCAAGCCACACACCTGTCATGCCGAAGGCGGCTGAAAGTGCGAATGCGAAAATGCTTATAGCGATAAAACCACGCATGATAGATGCCGCAAATGCATATTTTACGGACTCAACGGCACTTAGGATAGCAGAACCTACTATATTGATTCCGGCAAAAATAAAGCCTGTAAAGTAAAGGCGCAGTCCGCTCTCGGCATACGAAGCAAGCCTGGCATCGTGCTCGCTGTTGAAAACAGATGTCACAAAAGGTGCAAAGGTGCATATGAACAAAATGAGCAGTGCAGCAATTAAGAGAGACGAAACGACAGCCATTCTGAGTATCGAGCCTACATTTTTTCTAAGTCCTCTGCCGTAATAGTCGCTGATAAGAGGCTGTGAACCCTGTGCTATTCCGTTGAACAAAGCTACAGCGACCAGTGACGTATTGGCAACCACACCGTATGCTGCCACGCCGATATTTCCTGCAAGCCTCAGGATAATCATATTGAAGACAATAGTTATGACACCTGATGATATTTCAGCAACAAAGGAAGAAACACCAACCTGGCAGGAGTAAAAGAGTCTCTTGACAGATGGAACCGTCGGCTTAAGCTTTACGGAGCATTTGTCTGAGCAGAAATGAATACAGCATATCATGATGCCTATAATCGGTGAAATAGCGGTAGCTAAAGCGGCTCCCTCCATACCAAGTCCAAGCGGGAACATGAGTATGTAATCAAAAACAATATTAAAAAGGCTGCTGAAAAGTGTGGCACACATGGCAATGGATGGTGCGCCATCATTTCTTACGAAAGCGTTGCACACATAGTTGCACATGAAAAACGGTGTAAAAAGCATGAAAATACGTGTATAGTTTTTACCGGTATTTATAATTGCCGAATCTCCGCCGAGCAGCCCTACGAGCCTGTCCGGGATGAAAATACCAATCAATATGAATATAACGCTTATTATAATACACCACAGCAGGGCATGAAAAAAGTAGCTCTCGCTGGATGTGTCGCCCTTATTTTTCTCTACGACATATCTGATAGCGGAGCCGACTCCGATCATTGCGCCTATGGCAAAAATCAAATTGTATACAGGCAGCACCAGATTGAGCGCGGTGATACCGTTTGAGCCGACCGCCTTTGATATAAAGAAGGTGTCGGCAAGTATATATAATGACATACCCACCATGCCGAGTATGTTTTGTGAGACATATTTTACAAATAATTTTTTCATAATAGCTATATTGTAAATGCATCTGTCATTTAAATCAATGATATTTTTGATTAGCCCGGATGTAAAAAGTTTCAAAATGAGACCTTTTGACTATTGAAATATTTTTCAAGTACATTATAATGAACATGTTGAAATAAAATTGGGATTACTAAAGGAGGATAATTATGGAAAACAATAAGCTTTCAACAGGTTTAACCGTATGGTTATGGATTATTTTCGTGGTGAATGTTCTTGCAGCAATTGGCGGTATTGTCGTTGCACTGGGTGCTTCAGTCGTAGGAGCTGCTTTAGGATTAGGTTCGATATATGTCGTACTGAGTTTCATTGGCGTTATACTACAGATTGTCATAACTGTTTCTATCGGTATTTTGCTTTTCGCACACAAAAAGATTGGTTTGGTGCTTATTTTTGCATTTGCAGCCCTGGGATTCATTGTAAGTATGGTTACATATGCCGTTACAGCACAGCTTGGTGTTGGTAATATTGTCAAAGCAATTATTTCAGCCATTCTTATGCCGGTTATTACATATTTATTTGCAAAGAACGACATTGCAAATGGCACAATAGCTTAGAGCAATAAAAAATAAGATGAAAATTAAATAATGTTTTATTAATCCGCTATACGATAGGTGAGTATAGCGGATTTTTAAGTTTGCGCGCCATGGGCGCGCTCTAACGGGTGCAAATCCCGAACACTCCTAGATAGTGGGAAGTGTATAGCCGAACAGCAAGGGTGTCTACCGTGAGGTAGAATCTGAAGGAAGCTGTAAGCAAATCTCTGGTCCGACGGACAGAAATCACATATAAGGCTAGGCTACGAGAGATAAGTTGGCTTAAAGCAAGAAGAACAAAAAAGCAAGTAAATGTAGAAAATCAGGCAATAAAGCTTCTGTCAAAAGAAGAATTGATCAGGAAAATAGAGGTGATTAAAAAAGAACTGAGATCCTATACCTGGCGAGACTTGGAAACAAATGGTAAGTTTGCTAAGAATGATAAACTCTCCTTCATTACGGATGACATGCTTATAGCAGGATGCGATATAGGCAGTGAAACTCATTATATTAGGGCAATCGATGTCAGATGAAGAGAATTAAGTAATGGGGCATTCGAGTTTAGCAATACTTCAGAAGGCTTTGCGAATGCCAAGGCATGGATGCTGGCACTTGCGGCAAAAATGGTGCTGCAGTTGACAATTTAACATTTTATCCAGAAAAATATATTGACAAAAATGTGCAAATTCAATAAAATTATTAACCATAAAGGCACACTTATGGAAACATAGGGTCGCAAAGCCAGAGTCTAAAACAGTTACATGTAGTAATGACAGTTCGGCTGCAACAACCGGTGAATACCGGTTGCTGCAGCCTTTTTGTATGTATGAAAAGTTTATTGAAGTATGAGGTGAAAAGATATGAATGAAAAATTTGATTTTCTGCCACTTGGGAGCATTGTAGTAGTAAGCGGTGGCATAAAAAAATTTGTGATTGTTGCAAGAGCACTGCAGGTAAATATAAATGGCTGTAAACAGTTCTTTGATTATGCTGCCTGCCCATATCCTGAGGGAATGAATGGTGACAGGCTTATGTATTTTCAGCATACAGATATCAGCAGGGTTGTGTTTGAAGGGTATGTAGATGATGATGAGATAATGATGTGTGACAACATCTTTAATGCCATGGAGAAAACAGAAATAGAGCGCGCAGATGTAAGAAAACTCAAAAAAAGCATGGTGAACTGATATGGCAAAAAAGAATGACAGAAAAGAATACAATAAACTGAAGAAAAAGAAAGCTGACAATAAAAAACAGCAGGAACAGTGCCAGTCAGAGATAGATGTGCTTGATGAGAAAATAGAGAGGCTGAAGGCGGCATACAGGAAGTTGGATGATGCCAAGGAGGCTATTGATGATATCAAGCATAACCAGAGGAATATGATAAATTCAGACCTTTATCAGTGCATGTGGACAGGCAGCAATGCACAGGAATGTTATGAATCATGTGAGAGCGGAAATTTATATACAGCTTATGACGGATATGTGTCGAATATAGATGCAGCGGAGGATGCCATCAATTGGGAAATAAATACACTAAAAGAAAAAGTGAATGAAAAATATGGTGTGCTTTCAGGACTTGTTAACGCATGGGATGATCTGTGCACGAAAATACAGAATTTTTTCAATTAATAAAAGTGAGAGGAGAAATACAAAGATGGAAATCAGCCTTGATAATATGCAGGTATCTTTTATGACTGCCGGTATAAAAACAGCTTCTGATTCCGTAAGTCTCACAGCGGCAGAGACAGAAATCAAAAGCAGATCTGAAGCAATGGACAAATTTCAGGAAGAATACAGGCAGCTGAAAGCCTTTGTGAAAGATTACAGAGATACTTTAAATAATGATCTGGCAAAAATAGACCTGATAATAAATGCAATAAATGAAAATGACAGAAAACAGGGAGATTATATTAAAAATGGTATTGGACTATCAGATACAGCTGTGATACCATAAAACTAGGAGATGAAAATGGAAGGGTTTCAGATAAATTATACGGATCTCAGTGATCTGTTCTGGGAATATAAGCGAAAAATTGACAATCTAATTGAAAATATTGATAACTGCATAGAAAAAATCAATATGTTTACGGAAAATGCAGTATTTACAGGGAAAACCGGAGACGCAGTAAAGAGTTATCTTGGTGAAGCACATATAACAATCCTGTCAGGCATTAAAGTAACTGCACAGACACTGCTTGACAATATGGCAGCATACAAGGATGGATACCGTGCCATTGATAGCTCGACGAACTTCAAACTGGATGAAGAAGCAATACAGGAGTTCAGGAAAAAACTGGCATCAAACTATGAGGATACTGATGAGTATACGGGCAAAATAAGAAGTGCACTTTCAGAAGTATCGGACATATCTGATGTGGGCATGCCGGACAGTAACGGAGTATTTGATATCCATGAGCAGATGGACAGCGACCTTATAAAGCTTGTCTCAAATGTAAACAGCTACGAGAGAGAAAATGTGGTACGGCTTGAAAATTCAGTAGAGCTGCTTCTGGAAAATCTGCAGTCATGTCTTTCAAAAATAGGCCTTAGCCAGGGTGCGATTGAGAGCTATGAAACAGGCAGTTTTATCACAGGTAAAGATGCAGGTACCTTGAACACGGGCATTAAAATATTTGGAGACCTGCATGAGAAGAATAAAGAAGCATACGATGAAATCTATGAGACAGAACAGAAGATAAAGGATGAAGCCGAAAAGAGAAAGACACAGGGAATCTGGAGGACGGTTGGAGGAGCAGTACTAATTGCGACGGGTGTAGCATGCATAGTGCTGACAGGAGGTGCTGCAATACCAATAGTAGCTGACGTTGCAGTAGCAGTAGGAAGCGGAACAGCAGTATTCGGAGCTGCAGATGCCATAGAGGGCACTCAGGATATTTATTATGGAAGCACAGGTGACATTGACAGCACGGTAGTAAACGGCATAAAGGATGACAGAAAATGCCTTTGCATTTGCAGCATCCGCAATGATTCCAATCGGTCAGGCGGCCTCAGCAGGAAACCTGACATTTCGAAGTGGAGCAACAATCGTTGCAAAAGAAGGAATTGCAAGGAAGATTGGTGACAGGAACAGTGACAGTCCGAAAAGGATTGCTGTTGTCACAGATGTAAGACCGGTTCTTCCTCCTTCTGATACTCCTGATGCACTTTCTACGAATGTTGTCGTTGTAGATGTTCCGAGAACTGCTCCTGCAGTTGTTGCGATCGCATCTGCAAGAAGTGCTCCTTTGATCCGCGGAAGCTTTCCATCCTTATCCAGCATATCTGCCTTAGAAGAAACTCCAACCAGCGTACCGATCGTATCAAAGAGATCTACAAACAAGAATGCAAATAAGATTACGATGAAATCCAGTGAAAAGATTCCCTTAAAATCAAGCTTGCAGAAGATCGGTGACAGGCTTGGGATTGCCAGACCATTGCTGAAATCAGGGAGCAGGCTGTAGCAGCCAACCTCTGCATTCGGAACATACAGTCCCGCAAACTGGCAGATAATACCAAGTCCCCAGGTAATCAGGATACCCCAGAGAATATTTCCTTTTACATTCTTAATAACCAGGATTCCTGTAATGATCACTCCGATAATTGCAAGAAGTACCGTAATTCCGACATCACTGAAAGCAGCCTCTACTCCATTCACCTGATTATATCCATCCAGTGAAAAAAGCTCGATCAATGTAGATCCACCGATCACAATATGAGCATTCTGCATACCAACGAAAGCGATGAAAAGTCCGATACCTACACTGACTGCTGACTTCAGGTTTCTCGGAATCGCATTGAAAATTGCTTCACGTACATTTGTCATGGAAAGTACGATAAAGATGATTCCTTCTGCAAATACGGCAGTCAGGGCATATTGCCAGCTATAGCCCATTCCGATAACGACCGTATAGGCAAAATATGCATTCAGTCCCATTCCAGGTGCAAGTGCGAACGGATAATTCGCCAATACTGCCATCAGAAGTGTTCCGACAAAAGCAGCCAGTGCCGTTGCTGTAAAGACTGCTCCTGAATCCATTCCTGCTGCGGAAAGAATACTTGGATTGACTGCCAGGATGTACGCCATCGTCATAAATGTAGTAACACCGGCAAGTACTTCCGTTTTCACGTCCGTCTTGTTCTCAGACAGTTTAAATAATTTTTCTAACATTTTGTTCCCCTTTCATTCCATTTTTGGTGCTTGTCTACTCTGTTAGAAGACAACAGAATCATCATACCATATCCGCTCTGAAAAAACAGTTTATTTTTTCTAATAACCGTTTATTATCATCTCGGTCATCACGCATCAGCGGTTTCCTGACCGGCATTCTCCAGTTCTCCCAGCATCTCCCGCACCGTCTTTCCTGTGACCGGATGCCGTTTATAGGGAGCGATTTCTTCCAGCGGCTTCAGTACAAAGCTTCTCTTATGCATCTCAATATGCGGAATACACAGATCGTCCTCCTCGCAGATCAGATCATCATAAAAAATAATATCCAGATCCAGTGTCCTTGGTCCCCAGTGGATCTTCCGCTCTCTTCCGGCTTCCAGTTCGATCT
>OHJN01000710.1_pt1 | contig 16418 bp, 10 predicted proteins | sample 1568531 | NCBI WGS metagenome assembly OHJN01 (sample SAMEA3879594, study PRJEB24766) | human gut metagenome | biome: human-associated habitat; feature: feces | place: USA | collected 1985/1987
TGCCATTCCTGTTGCTAAAACGGCTGTCAGTAAAATTGAAATCACTTTTTTCTTCATAAAACTTGTCCCTTTCCTTTTTTCATAATCTCCATCTTGTTTTCTTAATTCATACTATTCTGATATGATTTAGAAAAGATTATACTTTTATCAGATAATGATGTCAAGTGATTTGCAAAGAAAACATTTTTGTTTGTAAAAAAATACGGTAACAACCATGCTATACAGGAGAAATGAAGTTATTCCTGTATCGGAGAAAGAAAGTTTTTCAGTTCTTCAATCGGGATTGGTTTTGAAAATTTGAATCCCTGCAGATAGTCCGCGTGACTGTTCACACAGATGGTCTCCTGCTCATCGGTTTCCACACCCTCATAGAGTACTTTGTACCCGAGTTTTTCAAAAGCAGTGGAAAAGTAGTTCAGGATAAACTGGGAATTTTCATCCTTATTTGCCATCAGAAGAAGGCTGCGGTCAAATTTTACAACATCCAGTTTTAAGCTAAGAATCCGGTCAAAATTAGAATATCCGGTTCCAAAATCATCGATCACGAACTGAATCCCATTTTCCTCAAGCACTTTCCTGAATTTACAAAAGATCGGTGTCATATCCATGAAGCCGCTTTCAGTCATTTCTATGCAGATGCGATCCGGCGTCAGTCCATTGTCCCTGACCGCAGTGAGTATCTTGTCTGCAATCTTTCCATGCTCGATCTGATAACAGGAAATATTCACGTTCACACTGAATTCCGGTATATATTGCTGTATCTCACGGCACATTTTTGCTGCCTCATTTAACACAAACCTTCCCGCCGGAATGATCAGTCCTGTCTTTTCCAGAAGCGGTATAAACTCGACCGGAGACAGCCACTCCTTACCTTCCTCTGTCACCATGGTATACCGCATGAGTGCTTCTGCACCAATCACACGCCCGGAAACACAATCCACGATCGGCTGATAATATACTTCAAAGCCTTCACACCCGTTAGCGATGGAATTTCTCAGTGCACTTATGATTCTTCCATTCCGCTGGAATTTCTCGTAATCCTCCTGCCTGTAAAAATAGATGTTATTTTTTCCCATCCGTTTTGCCTTTTTCAGGGAAAATTCAAACTTTTTGCGGCATTCCTCGTAGCCTTCTGCCACAGTCGAGGCATCAATCACTCCTGCAGAAGCTGAAAATACAACTTCATATTTTTCAGAGATGATGAATTCGTCTATTTTCTCACCGATCTTTTTTTTGAGCTGTATGGCATCATCCATGGAAGTACTGTCAAGATCCACGATCACATACTGATCTGCGACCAGATGATAGAGTCGCTGATTTCCGGACAGACACTCTTTCATACAGTCTGCAACACTTTTTAACACATAATCGCCATAATTGCTGCCATGTGTTTCATTCACCGTTGCAAAATCATCAATTCCAATATGCATAAGAAATCCGGTCGTCACAGGTTTCTTCTGTGACCGCAGATAAGCACAAAATTCCATTCCGCCTAAAAGCCCGGTCACATTATCAGCCCGCCGCTGGTTTCCGGTCTCATTCAGACATCCCACCAGATACCCCGGCTTCCCATCTTCATCATCAATCACTACTCCGCGGCAGTTGACCCATACCGGAAGCCCGTTTTTGTCGAGCCACCGGTAATGGATATCATGCACCTTTTCCTTTCCATCCATCACAGCCTGCATATGCTTTGCAAACATAGTGCGGTCTTCTTTGTAGACAACGGACATGATCTCCTGCTTTACATTCCTCACATGTGTCTCAGAAATCATAAACCGATCCAGGGCAGACTGGGAAATTTCCATCTTATTATTCTGGAGATCGATTACGTACAGGTAATCATCCATGCATTCCGCTATGATTTCCAATAAGATCTCTGCTGTCAGATCTCCTAATATTCCATATACATCCTTATTCATAACCAGAGAACCTTCCCTTTTCTTTTGCGCTTATACTCCTGCGCATCCAATTGAATTTATCTGGTCTGATATTATTTTTCCGTCTTTGCAACTTTAAATCTGCGGATCATTGTACGTAAATTGTCTGCTTCGCTGCTCATCTCTTCACTTGCAGCCGCACATTCCTCTGAAGTAGCTGAATTCGTCTGTACCACATCATTGATCTGCTCGATTCCTTCATTGATCTGATGGATCTCTGCTGTCTGTGTCTCTAAGGTGTCTGCGATATTTGTCACTTCACTTGTGATCGTTTTTGAATTCTCTGCCACTTCCTCTAACTGTGCTGCTGTTTCCTTTGCAACTATCATACCTTTTTCAACAGCATTCACAGAGCGCTCGATCAGTGCCGCTGATTCCTTTGCCGCTTCTGCACTCTGATCTGCCAGGACATTTACCTGATTTGCAACTACTGCGAAACCTTTTCCTGCCTCACCGGCTCTTGCAGCCTCAATAGATGCGTTTAAGGCAAGCAGGTTGGTCTGGGATGCGATCTCATTGATCGTTGCGATAATCTTATCGATTTCTTTGGAAGCCTCGTTGATCTCATTCATGGAATCAACCATCTCATGCATCTTACCGTTGCTTTCTAAGATTGCATTTCCAAGTTCTCCTACTTTTCCACTGATCTCTTTTGCAGACTTGGCGTTCTGTGCCACCTGATCTGCCACGTTTGTAACAGTTGCAGTCAGTTCTTCCACAACTGCTGCCTGATTGGTAGCGCCCTCGGCAAGATCATTGGAGCTTGCAGCTACCTGCTCTGCCGCACTTGAAACCTCGCTTGATACATTCTGGATTCCCTTTATGGTGACTGCCATACTTTTTTCAAATTCCATAAATGAATGTAAAATACCTACAAAATCGCCTCTCCACTCTACTTCCGGCTGTGCATCAAAATGTCCGTCCGCAAAGAGCTTCATCGACCTGTCTATATCATCCACATATGAGCCGAGAATACGGATAGACTTTCTCATGCTGTGTGCCAATCTACCGATTTCATCCTCTGAACGGTAATCAAGTGTGCTGTGAAGATTTCCTTCTGTCAGCTCCTTTGCCACTTCCTCGATTGCATGTAATGGCTCAAGGATTGTATCAAGCACGATCTTTCCTGTTCTCTTTGTCAACTGCCATGCACATATCAGACAGATAATGATGACTATGAGTCCGACTGCAGCACATACATATGTCCTTACAACTGCCTGATGGCTTCTTTCGTCAGTCAGCTTGTTGATTTCCTTTGCAAGCTCAACTGTTTTATTTAACTTTGGTGTACACTCATTGATAATCTGATCAACAGCCTCATCCTTCTGTCCGGCTTTAATCTTATTCATGATTGAGTATCCGATATTCGCCCAGTCAGAAAGAGCCTTTGAATATTCATTATACTGATCCTCAGGAACGATACCTGATTTTTTTATTGTTTTTAACTGCACATCAACATCTTCAAGCTTTTCTTTTGCGCCCTGCTCATAGTCGTCATATGTTGATTTGTCAGGATTAAGTGCCATCTCTCTTACATTTCTTGCCGCTGCAGTTACATTTATTCTACATGTCTTAACTGCCTGATCGGCAGCATTTACCTTGTTTACATAGTTTAACATATTGAAAAACAACACACCAATGACCGCAATCGAAAGCAGTCCCGAAATAAGCATCATGGTAATAACCATTCTATAGCCATAGTTAATCCTTTCACCCAAATGCATGTTTTCCAATTTCTTTTTCATCGCATCTTTTTTTGAAGACATAGTTTGTTATTTCCTCCTATCTTATGATACCTTTTGACCCTTTAATCATATTATTATTTATACTCAAGTCTGAATTCGTCAGATGAATTTAGTATAGTACTATTTTTCTAAGGGCACAATACTGTATTCTCAATAATCTTTATGTGAATCTTTCTATTAAATATGTGGTTTTGCACAAAATGGTATGATTTTTTCGCAATTCCCTCAAAATACGTATGATGATTTTTATCTTGTTTTATGTAATGATGCAAGTCCCGGCTACCCGACCGGCACACACAGCTTCCCCGCGTGCTACGCTGCGCTACTAAGATACTGTACGGAATTATGCTTGAAGGGCTTCTATGCCTGACGAAACCGTCGAAACGCGCCGTCCGTGGCGCGGTTCTCCTCGTCCCTGCGTCCATGCAGGAGCGTTTCTGTGTTTCATGGCATAATTTCTACAGTATCTAAGCAGCTTCGCTATTCGCACGCGGGGAAGCTGTGTGTGCCGGTCGGGCAGCCGGGGCTTACAGTTATATATTCAAGAAAAATCAGCTCAGAAGTGAAAATGCAAATACCACGATGCCAAGTATTACAAGCACAATACCTGTGGCACGATTTAAGGTTTTTGCGGATGCCTTGTTTGCAAAGACCGCTGCAATTCTCGCCCAAAGGAGTGTAAATGCAATACATAAAAGCAGCACAAACCAGTCCGGTTTTCCACCGATGGCAAAGTGCGAGGCAGCTCCTGTAAAGGCTGTAAATGCCATGATAAATACGCTCGTTCCGACTGCAGTCTTAAGCTCATAGCCAAGCACCGATGTGAGGATGAGGAGCATCATCATACCGCCTCCCGCACCTATGAAGCCACAGATAAATCCGATAATCACACCGCAGATGATTGACTGGACAGCTCTCTTTTTAGCTGAAACTCCCTGCATGGCCTCCTTTGTTGTCATGACAGGACGGACTATAAACTTGATTCCGAGTAAAAATGTCATAAATACCGAAAAGTTGCCCATTGTTGCTGACGGCACAAGGCTTGATACATAGCTTCCAACAACCGTGAAGCATAAAACCGTGACCATCATTATGAGCCCGTTTTTTACATCAAGGTTCTTGTTCTTTCCATATGTATAGGCTGACACTGCGCTGGCAAGTACATCAGACGACAGGGCTATTCCCACTGCCATATAAGGGTCCATTCCCAAAAATGTAATGAGCATAGGGCTTATTACTGCTGCTGCGCTTAGTCCCGCAAAGCCGGTTCCAAGGCCTGCGCCCATACCGGCAAAAAATGTTACTATTATAGTTATTAATGTGCTCATTTGTGTGATTTCCTCCTGATTATTTCATCCATATTATTCTCAAGCTGTTCCATAACAATCGTCAGCTGCTTTTTCTGCTCCTCATCTATCCCTGCAAACAGATTTGCTGTAAACTGCTGCTGTATACGCCTTCCTCTTTCAATGACAGTCCCGGCCTTTTTTGTACAGACAAGCTCCGTCTTCCTCCTATCATTTTCCACAGGTTTTCTCTCCAGATAGCCTTCATTCACAAGCTTATCAACATTTACAGACACAAGATTTGCCTTGATTTTTCTTATTTCAACTATATCCCTTGCCGTCTTATATTCCGGATTGTTCGCCAGAAACATGAGTATATCAAAGGCTGTCTGCGGAAGCTTCAGCTCATGGCACAGTGGTCTGCACTCATCGCTGTAGGTTCGCGAAATCTTCTCTGCAAACTCAAAGTTAAATTTCATATGTGATATTCCTTCTTTTCTTTTCCTATTTTGCTGCTTCGTTATACATTTTTGAATTATTCATTTTTGAACTAATTATATATCTCTCTGTCATTTTGTCAAGCGGTTATCGTAATTTATACCCTGCAATGCTATACTTTTTGAGGCATTTTTTCATTAACTATTATGATATGATTTAACAGTTATATAATACCTTGAAAGTATCCTGCAGTCATGGTATTATATGTAATTGGCGCTTTGTTGCACATTTTAAACACCGGCTAATCTACCGGTGATTTTAATTTTAATAACTAAAGCTTCGTACATATATAATGTAGGAGTTTTAAATTAACAATCATTTACAATAGGAGGAATTATGAGTCAGGAAACAAATTCAGCCCCTGTAACAGAGAACAAGATGGGAACCATGCCTATCGGCAGACTTGTATTTAACATGTCTTTGCCTATGATGATTTCCATGCTCGTACAGGCTCTATACAACATCGTGGACAGTATTTTCGTTGCAAAGCTGTCCGAAAACGCACTCACAGCAGTTTCACTTGCCTTCCCTTTGCAGACACTCATCATCGCTGTCGCAACCGGTACAGGTGTAGGTGTAAACGCGCTGCTGTCAAAGTCCCTCGGCGCCCATAAATACGACGAGGCCAACAAAATCGGCATCAACGGTGCCGTGCTATATGCATTCAGCTACGTAATATTTCTGATTCTCGGACTTACAATCGTAAAGCCTTTTTACATGAGTCAGATTGGAAATGCTGATATCGAAATCATGGATATGGGTGTGAGCTACCTGAGTACTGTTATGATTTTTTCATTTGGTATTTTTGCGGAAATCTTTTTTGAGAGGGTGCTTACATCGACAGGAAGAACTATTTTCAGCATGACCTCACAGCTTTGCGGTGCCATCACAAATATCATTCTGGATCCTATCATGATCTTTGGACTGCTTGGCTTCCCTAAGCTCGGTGCTACCGGTGCAGCCGTGGCAACCGTTGTGGGACAGTGCGTAGCCGCCGTTGTTGCCTTTGCCTGCAACCACAAATTCAATCATGAAATCAGCCTGAGCTTCAAGGGCTACAGCCCGGATTTCAAAATCATGGGAACCATTTATGCTATCGGTATTCCGTCGATCATCATGCAGTCTATAGGCTCAGTAATGACATATGCCATGAACAGAATACTTATCGGCTTTTCATCGACTGCCGCTGCTGTTTTCGGTGTTTATTTCAAGCTGCAGAGCTTCTTCTTTATGCCTGTATTCGGACTGAACAACGGAATCACACCTATCATCGCTTTCAACTACGGTGCACAGAACAGAAAGCGTATGGTTAAAACAATAAAGGTCAGCCTGATAACAGCATTCTGTCTGCTCTTCGTTGGCTTTGCCTGCTTTGAGTTCATACCACAGGTGCTTCTTGGAATGTTCAGCGCCTCTGACGATATGCTCCAAATCGGTGTTCCGGCGCTCAGAATAATCGGCGTGCATTTCCTCATCGCATGGTTTTGTATTATCGTCGGCACAGTATTCCAGGCTTTGGGAAAAGCAGTCTTTTCCATGATCGTATCAATCATGCGTCAGCTTGTGGTTTTAATTCCGGCAGCATACATCCTTTCAAAGCTCGGTGGACTTCACGCAGTATGGTGGGCTTTCCCGATAGCAGAGGTGATATCCTTTACTGTTTCGACATTATTCTTAATCAGGATCAACAGAACTGTCATCTCAAAGATTCCTGATGGAAGCGATGTGCTGTAAAAAATTTTACTTGAGCTTTAAAATAATCAACAATAAAATCCGCTGCATTATATCATGTGCGTAATCATATGATATAGTGTAGCGGATTTATTATATTTATGTCATATTTTCACATATTTCTGATTTCTTTGCCAGCTTGGTGCAGCTTATGAACCGACTCCATCTTGCGTATTATCTTGCGTATTTTCTTCCTCTATTATACGTATTTTATGTTGCTGGTCACACTGTTCGGTGTGAACAGTAACGATTTTATATAAAAAGTGTAATCTGCAGATACAAACCTCTTTTAAAAAATGCGATTTTGTGGTAAAATAGCAAAAAAGAAAATGCGATTTTGTGGTAAATCGTTGAAATAAAAAATGCGATTTTGTAGTAAAACATCAAAATAAAAAATGCGATTTTGTAATTTTATTAGGAGAATGTCATGTTTAAGCGAAAAATATATGATAAATTATTGCAATGGAAAAAGGATTCCGATGGTAAAACAGCACTCTTAATCGAAGGAGCCCGTCGTATAGGCAAGTCAACCATCGTAGAGTCATTTGGACGAAATGAATACAAAAGTTATATAATCATTGATTTCTCAATCGTCTCAAAAAATATACGTGAACTGTTTGAGGATATTTCAGATCTGAATTATCTGTTTTTGCAGTTGCAGCTCCAATACAAAGTCGATCTCTATGAGAGAGAGTCTTTGATTATTTTCGACGAAGTACAATTATGCCCCCGCGCAAGACAGGCTATCAAATCACTTGTAAAAGATCACCGATATGATTATATAGAAACCGGTTCTCTGATTTCTATCAAAAAAAACGTACAGGATATACTTATTCCAAGCGAAGAGAGAAAGCTAAACATGTATCCTATGGATTATGAAGAATTTTTATGGGCTTTGAATGATGAAACAACTATCCCCCTAATCCATAAGCTATTCGATTCTCAAAAACCCTTCGGAGAAGAGATTAATCGTAAATTGATGCGTGATTTCCGTCTTTATATGCTTGTCGGGGGAATGCCGCAGGCAGTTGATGAATATATCAAAACCAATAACTTCCGTAAGGTTGATGACGTGAAGCGTGATATTCTGAATCTTTATGAAGATGATTTCAAAAAAATAGATGCCACTGGAAAAATATCTATGCTTTTTGATGCAATTCCTGCGCAGCTAAACAAAAATGCTTCGCGATATCAGGTATCAAGCGTACTGACAAACAATCGCGCCGATAATACACTGGAACTGATTGCAGAGTTAAAAGACTCAAAAACTGTTTTGGTATCATACCATGCAAATGACCCAAGTGCCGGTATGTCAACCAACAAAGACTTAACCCGGTTTAAACTATTTTTATGCGATACCGGGCTGTTTACTACATTGATGTTTAAAGACAAAGATTTCACAGAAAACATAATTTATGAAAAATTGTTAAATGACAAGCTAGGAACTAATCTAGGCTATCTTTACGAAAATGTAGTTGCACAGCTTTTAACGTGTAATGGCAACGAATTATTTTACTATACTTTTTTTAATGAAAGTTCACGCCATAATTACGAAATAGATTTTCTTATTGCCAAAAAAAATAAGGTTTGCCCTATTGAAGTAAAATCCAGTGGCTATAAAACCCATAAGTCACTGGATGAATTTTCAATAAAATTTTCAAACCGTATTCTTCAAAAATATCTCGTATATACAAAGGATTTCTCAAAAGACAAAGACATACTCTGTCTGCCTGCTTACATGATTTCGTTTTTGTAAGAAGAATACTTTTTAATACACACACTTATATGGAGGATTAAGACATGAAATTTATATCGTGGAATGTAAACGGACTGCGCGCATGTGTCCAGAAAGGTTTCCTTGATTTTTTTAACAGTATAGATGCGGATTTCTTTTGTATTCAGGAGTCCAAGCTACAGGCGGGACAGATTGACCTTGACCTGCCGGGCTATCACCAGTACTGGAATTATGCCGAGAAAAAAGGCTATTCCGGCACAGCCATTTTTGCCAAAAATGAGCCATTATCAGTGTCTTACGGCATAGACATTGAGGAGCATGATAAGGAAGGACGTGTCATCACACTCGAATATGACAATTTCTATCTCGTAACCTGCTATACACCAAACTCACAGAATGAGCTGAAAAGGCTGCCGTACCGTATGCAGTGGGAGGATGATTTCCGTGAATACCTTAAAGATCTTGATGCCCAAAAGCCTGTCGTACTGTGCGGTGATCTGAATGTCGCACACAATGAAATCGACCTGAAAAATCCAAAAACAAACCGCAAGAATGCAGGTTTTTCAGATGAGGAACGTGCTAAAATGACGGAGCTTTTATGTTCCGGCTTTACCGATACCTTCAGATATTTTTATCCGGATGCCGAGGGTATATATTCCTGGTGGTCATACCGTTTTAAGGCTCGCGAGAAGAACGCAGGCTGGCGTATCGACTACTTTATCACATCAAATCGCATCAATGACAAGCTTAAAAAGGCAGCGATCCATACCGATGTGCTCGGTTCAGACCACTGCCCTGTAGAGGTTGATATTGAATTTTAAATTTAAGGTTATGTATTTTTACAATCCCTTATGCAACACCTTCTTCTCAAGCTTATCCCCATCCAGGGTATACTCAACGGCATTATACGTACCGTCTCTGTATGCGAACGTCTCATTGTCATCCTGATAATGCACGAAGCTGCCCTTGCCCGGATATGTCAGTATGCTGATCTTATCCTCTGTAATGTCCTCTGTAGAGCGGATTTCTCCGTCTGCAACAGGGATAATGGCTCCTGCTTTTATGAAGACCGGCACTTTATCCAGTGGTGCATCTGCTAAAATATATCTGCCGCCACTGTATTTTTCGCCTGTGTAGTAATCATACCAGTCGCCGTCAGGCAGATAAACCTCTCTTGCCTCCTTGCCCGGTGCGATCACAGGTGCAACCAGTACAAAGCTTCCGAGCATATATTCATCGGAAATATTTCTCACATGCTTATCTGCAGGATATTCGTATACGAGCGGGCGCACGATAGGTGCTCCTGTCTTTTCACACTCATGTGCCAGATCATATATATATGGGATAAATCTGTATCTGAGCTTTACTGTCTTTCTGACTGCATCTATCGTAGTCTCGTCAAACTGCCAAGGCTCCTGTCTGCGTGTTCCCATCGCTGAATGATTTCTGAAAAACGGCACAAATACTGCTGCCTCATAAAATCTGACAAGAAGCTCCGGTGTAGTATCACTTCCGAAACCGCCTATATCGCTGCCGCACATGGCAAGTCCACTGACTGACAGATTGCACACCTGCTCGAGAGAAAGTGCTATATGCGCCCAGATGCTGTGATTATCTCCGGTCCAGCCACCGCAGTATTTTTGGCTTCCGGCATATGCAGCCCTGGTAAGTACAAACGGACGTTTTCCACCATCATTTTTCGCAAGTCCCTCATATGTGGCTTTTGCCATAAAATGTCCGTAAATATTGTGAACCTTTTCATGTGCTCCATACTCAAACTGCACATCATCCGGCAGTGGTCCGTTGAAGCTTGCAGGCTCATTCATATCATTCCATATGCCACTGATACCGTGCTCGAGAAGTATCTTTGTCTTGTCTCCCCACCAGCTTCTGACGCTTTGCTTTGTGAAGTCCGGAAATACCGATGTTCCCGGCCAGACAGCATTTTCATATACACTGCCATCTGTATCATGTGCGAATGCATCCATCTCCATGCCCTCTTTGTACATGAAATAATCCTCATCCTTTTTCACACCCGGGTCAATGATGGATATGAGCTTTACACCCCTGTCAGCAAGCTTCTCTGAAAGGCCCTTTACATCCGGGAATTTCTTGTCATCAAAGGTGAATACCCTGTAGCCGTTCATGTAATCGATATCCATATGTATCACATCGCAGGGGATATCAAGCTCGCGGAATTTGTCAGCTATATCAAGCACCTCATCCTGTGTGTAATAGCCCCAGCGGCTCTGATGGCTGCCGTATATCCATCTCTGATAAAGCGGTGTGGTGCCTGTCAGTGATGTATAAAGTCCTACCACCTCTGCCATATCATTTCCCGGCATAAAATAGTAGTCCAGCTCGCCCTTCTCATGCTCAATGAAATAGTAATCTGTGTTTTCAAAACCGAAATCAAAGGTTGTCTTGTAGGTATTATCCGCAAAAATTCCATAGCAATATTCATCGCCCAACACGATAAAAAATGGTATGGATTTATACAGTGATTTGAAGCTGTCCACATGTGGCGCAGGATCATCTGTGTTCCAGTTTACATATGAATATCCACGCTTGTTGAGGCATCCCGGCTTATCTCCCAGACCGTAAATAGCATCATCCTTTCCAAGCTTTTTGATGATGGTAACAGAGTCAGTTTTTTCTTCATCTTTTCCGACAGTATGTCCCTCAAGCTCTGCGATGGCAAGATCCTCGTACGGATTCTTCTCACTCTTTTTGCGTGCTTTTTCATAATCTGAAAGCACAAGCTTCCCTTTGTAATAAATATCAAGCTTCTCGTTATCCTTCACATTTACAGTAATATCCCTTGCGCTGATGACTGCTTTAGCTGCTGCATCGCTTACACCGGCTTCTGCTGCGGTCCCCTTGGCATCAGACGTATCCTTGCAGGTTATGTCCGGTGTGGCAGCCTTCGGAATAAAGCCCTCTTCTATTGCAACACTTTCGATGCCGGGTTTTTGTGCAACATGCACTATGTTATTTTCAAATATGGTAACAAACAGACTGCCGTTCTCGTAGATCAGCTCTGCTGTGTTGTCCTGTATTTTACAGTTCTTATATGAATTTTCCATTGCATAATCCTCCCTTGAATTATATAGTTTCTCCTGATGTTTCTTATAAAAATACTTCTGTTTACTATAATAGTATCATCCATTTTTTATTTTTACAACAAAGAAAGTCACCGGTCACACCTAGTATGACCGGTGACTGCCTCAGGCTGTAAGTATCTCTGTCAATACACCATACAGCTCTGTATCAAGCTCCTTTGCCTTGAGCTCTGATAAAATCACTGTTGTTTTCTTTCCCGATGTAATAAGACCGTAGATTTCATCCTTTAGCACAAAGCCTATCTCTGCCTGATTCAGGAAATCAAAGCATCTTTTTTCGATTTGATTATCAAGCGCTACTGTGTCTTTCGATATTGCAACGCTTATTTTGCTCGCTGTCGATGCATTTACAGTAACGATGAGCTTTCTGTTTTCTTTATCATATTTATTCTTTGCCAATACCTCTTTACCATCCACGAATACCTTTACCTTATCGGCTGCTGCTTCGGTTCTTCTTTCAAAGACAAGCTTATAGGTTCTGTTGTCAGGTATTAATGATGTATCTCCATCTGCCGGAGAAATGACAAACATATCTTTACCCGCAGAATATTTCATAGCTGTGGTCACACATCTGCCATCCACATATCCGCAGGATTCATTGTCATCCTCGTATAGCTCAAACTCACCATCAGCCTCCGGGAATACCCTGACACATAATACATCAGGATTTTTGATAACAGATCTTGCATCAAGCTCATCAGCATCTGCACACACAAGTATGCCTCCCGCCTTCGCAAACACCGGTATGCTGCTCAAATCCCTGTAAACCTCCAGCATTCTTCCACCATCATAGCGCATGCCTGTATAGATATCATACCAGATGCCCTCCGGGAACCATACTTTGGTTTTTGCCACATTAAGTCCCTTAATACGTGGAGTTGTAACAGGTGCTACCATAAGCTGGCTGCCAAAGAAATACTGATTCTTTACCTCATAAGCCTCTGCATTTTCAGGATACTCATAATACATAGGCTCAATCAGCGGCATATTCTCGGCATAGCTGCGATAGTTCATGGTATACAGATACGGAATCATACAATGCCTCTGTCTGAGCGCCGCCTCCATCGCTTCCTCAGTCTCTTTTTTAAATCGCCACGGCTCCTTGCCGTTAAATTCGCTGCATGAGCTGTGCAGACGCATTATCGGAGAGAATATACCGTATTGTGTCCATCTGGCTGTCAGCTCATCATCCTTGTAGCCAAGCATATGTCCGCCAATATCATGGCTCCACCATCCATATCCGATGTTTGTCGCTGTCGTTGTAAAATACGGTTGAAAATCAAGCGACTCCCATGTAATATGTGTATCTCCCGAAAATCCAATCGGATATCTATGGCTTCCCGGACCTGCATAGCGCGAAAATGTCATTGGACGCCTGCCGTCTCTTTTATTATCGAGATAATGAAAATGATTAAAAATCCATAGCGGATCCAATCCTTCAACCTTGCAGTTGCTGCCCTGCTGCCAGTCAATCCACCAGAAATCCACACCTTCAGCCTCTCTCGGATGATGAAGATACTTAAAATATGCATCCATAAACTTTGGGCTTGCCGGATCACATACAACCGGGTCCTCATTTTCATAGTCCACGCCCATTTCCTTTGCCATATCAACATACATTTCTTCACAGCCCTGCACACCATCCGCAGGGTGTACGTTCAGGGTAGTATGCATTCCTCTGTCATGGAGCTTTCCAAGAAAGCGCTTCGGATCCGGGAAAAGCTTTTTGTTCCAAGTATATCCTGTCCAGCCGCTTCCGTATTTAGGGTCCACATCAACCTGATGCCAGTCCATATCTATTACAGCTACCGTGAATGGGATATTCTTTTCATCGAATTTGTCCATCAGCTCCATATAGCTTTCTTCTGAATATTTATAATATCTGCTCCACCAGTTTCCCAATGCATATCGCGGAAGCATCGGAGTCTTGCCGCAAAGCCTGTAAAAATCATTGAGCGCCTGTTTATAATCATGTCCATATCCAAAGAAATACAAATCAGACACACCTTTTTTTCTTGGCTCAATCCATCCATCGTCAAGTAAAATCTGTGATTTACTGTCATCAAGAATTGAATATCCAAAGCGTGAAACGACACCGTGTCCAAGCTCAACCTCTCCGTTTACGTCATCAAGTGTACGCGCTGTACCCTGCAAATCATGCACCTTCTCGCCATAATGCCAGATGCTGTGATATGCGCTCAGGTTTCCCTTAATCTGTATACTCAGTCCGTGTGATGAGAACTCCTTCTCATTATATATCAGGTGCAGCATTGATGTATGAACCTCAATTCCATCAGCGTTACGCACCACATGATAGCCGGTCTTTGGAAAATCCCTGAACAATACTGTCTGTGTTGCCCTATCCTCGAATACGCCATCTTCACTGTATTCCAGACGGACAAGGGCTTCTGTCAGAACTGTAATCCTGTATTTTTCACCTATTATCATATTGTCCGATAATGCCACCGGACTTGTCTTTACTCTGTATATCTCCTGCATGAAATGCTCCCTCCCATATAAATTACGTTATCCCTTGACAGCTGATGCCGCAATTCAATATCCTCTTTTTGTTCAAATCAGTTTAGCGCTAAATCCGATCTACTCCCTGCGCACACGCTTGTTTTCATACATTTTCCATTATCTTGTCAAATCCTTTACCCACTTGTATTTTTTAAAATGTATGAGTGTCCACGGTATCTTTCCAACCTCATCCACGCAGGTGCACGCATATACCACAACCACCGGCCAGTTCAAAAAATATGTGCCTGCAACTGCAAGCGGTATTGCTATGCCCCACATCGTCACAGCAAGAGAGTACATATCAAACATCGTATCTCCTCCCGAACCAAAGACACCGTTTATGATGATTTCATTTACCGATCGTCCAATCATGTAGAAGGCAAGTACACCGAATAACTGCTTCAGATACTCTGCAGCCTGCGGTGTGAGCTTTACAAAATGTAAAATCACCGGTGCTGAAACCGCCATAAGCACTGTCATAACAGCTCCACACAAAAATGACAGCTTTGCCATTCTGATGCCATATGCTTTTCCACGCTTTAAATTCCCTGCGCCAAGCTCATTTCCTATCATAATGCCTGCTGCACTTGATATACCTGCACTGAGACAGCAAATGATATCACGCACAACCGCTGCGACGGAGTTGGCCGCTGCCGCATCTGTTCCCATGTGTCCCATAAATGTAGAGTACGATGTAAAGCCTATTCCCCATACAAGGCTTGCTCCGAGAATCGGTCCGGAGCACTTCATAAAATCTGCTGACAGCTCCTTGTTCCTCACCAAAAGCTCTCTAATTTTAAGCCTGATATATCCCGGTCTGTACGAAAATGTGATTGAAAGCATAAGCTCCACTACTCTTGATATGAGTGTGGCAAGTGCCGCTCCCCTCACATTCATGCTCTCGATTCCAAATGCACCATAGATAAATATGGTATTGAGCATTATGTTTATAAGCACTGTAATTGAGCTGACTGCCGCCGCAGTACCCGCGTGCTCTGATATCTTCATCATGACTATATAACACTGCGAAAAACCAGTCAATAAATATGAAAAAGAAGCTATTTTCAGATAGCTTACACCATAATCTATAAGCACCGGCTCGTTTGTGAAAATAAGCATCAGATATCGTGGAAAAAATGCACATGCCACGAAAAACAGCACCGATACTATGCCACATATCCTGATTGCAAGAGCAAATATGTCATCGAGCGCCTTTATGTCCTGCTTGCCCCAATACTGCGCTCCGAGTATTGCAAGCCCTGCTGTAGCTGCTGATAGAAACATGTTCTGGATGAACTGTATCTGTGTGGCAAGCGAAACCGCTGACATATAGTTCTGGTCCAGTCCTCCAAGCATGAAAGCATCTGCCACCGCCACCAGCGCCAGCATCAGATTCTGCACCATTATCGGAACCATGAGTGTCCACAGCTTTTTGTAAAAATGTGTATCAAATTCTATTGTTTTCATGTATCTTTTATACCCCTTGATTACTGATTATTATCCCAAATACAAACAATTATATATGGTTGCATTGGCATATGTCAAATATATACATAATATCTGCAGATATTTCATCCAAAAAAGTGTGCCGCTATCCCCATCATCGGTATAGTGTGCAAGGTTCGTAAACCCCTGTTCTTTTCTATAAATGACCATAAAAATGACAGGGAATGTAACCCTGTCATAAAGTCAGAAATTGTTCCTTCACTTATAGGAGAAATTCGAGGGGATAAACGGAACTGTTTTTTTCTAAACAATAGTATGTAAATGTTTACGACAAACTTGAATTGAGATTTCACCTGTTTTAAGAGATTTAATAACTGTTATATTTTGTTATTAAA
>OHJN01000721.1_pt1 | contig 16326 bp, 14 predicted proteins | sample 1568531 | NCBI WGS metagenome assembly OHJN01 (sample SAMEA3879594, study PRJEB24766) | human gut metagenome | biome: human-associated habitat; feature: feces | place: USA | collected 1985/1987
GTGGGCTACATCATCAGTGGCATCAAGGACGCCAAGGAGGTGAAGGTGGGCGACACCGTCACCCACGTCGAACGGCCCTGCGCCAAGGCCATCGAGGGATTCCAGGAGGTGAAGCCGATGGTCTTTGCCGGCGTCTATCCCATCGACCCCAACGACTACGAGAACCTCCGCGCCTCGCTGGAGAAGCTCCAGCTCAACGACGCCTCGCTGACCTTCCTGCCCGAGAGCTCCCAGGCCCTCGGCTTCGGATTCCGCTGCGGATTCCTCGGACTGCTCCACATGGAGATCATCCAGGAGCGGCTGGACCGCGAGTTCAACATGGACGTGATCACGACCGTCCCCAACGTCAGCTACATGGTCTATGACAAGCAGGGAGAGGTGAAGGAGGTACACAACCCCTCGGGGCTGCCCGACGCGACGATGATAGACCATATCGAGGAACCGTTTATCAAGGCCAGCATCATCACCTCCAGCCAGTTTATCGGCCCGATCATGAAGCTCTGCCTCGACAAGCGCGGCGAGCTCGTGAGCCAAAACTACGTCAGCGGCAACCGACTGGAGCTCGTCTTCATGATCCCGCTGGGCGAGATTGTCATCGACTTCTACGACAAGCTGAAAAGCATCTCCAAGGGATACGCCTCTTTCGACTACCATGCCAACGGCTTCCGTCCGTCCAAGCTGGTGAAACTGGATATTCTCCTGAACGGCGAACCGGTGGATGCCCTTTCCACCCTGACGCACTTTGACAACGCATACGAGCTGGGACGCCGCATGTGCGAGAAGCTGAAGGACCTGATTCCGAGACAGCAGTTCGACATCGCCATCCAGGCGGCCATCGGCGCCAAGATTATCTCCCGCGAAACAATCAAGGCTGTACGCAAGGACGTTACGGCCAAGTGCTACGGCGGCGACGTGAGCCGTAAGCGCAAGTTGCTCGAGAAGCAGAAACGGGGCAAGAAGAGAATGAAGCAAATCGGTAATGTGGAAGTGCCGCAGAAAGCATTCCTGGCGGTGCTGAAACTGGATTAGCGGTTTGCTGCCGAACCAATCATATCTTTCGGGGGTTGTTCTTTCATGATAGGGCTGCCCCCTTTTTTGTCTTTTTCCGAAAATGAACGAATCCTTCAATTAAAAATACTTATGATTATCCTACGTACCGTAAAAAACATTTCGTCGCTGAACATAGCAGCGAGCGTGCTTTTGTTTCTGGCGGCTATCCTGGCCGCTGTGGTTGCCAACTCGTCCCTGTCGCCCGTATACCAGGATTTCCTGCTTCAGGAGCTGCATCTGCGCATCGGCAACTTCAATCTGTTTTCGCACGGCGGGCATCCGCTGAAGATGATAGAATTCATTAACGACTGCCTGATGACCGTTTTCTTTCTGGCAGTGGGCCTGGAGATAAAGCGCGAACTGCTGGTGGGGGAACTGTCCTCTGTGCGGAAAGCGGCTTTGCCTTTTATTGCGGCATGCGGGGGGATGGTGGTTCCGGTTGTCATCTATGCGTTGTCGGTTGCCTCCGGCACTCCCGAAACCAGGGGGATGGCTATCCCGATGGCCACGGACATTGCCTTTTCATTGGGCGTGCTCAGTTTGCTGGGCAAGCGTGTGCCGTTGAGCCTGAAAATATTCCTGACGGCATTTGCCGTGGTGGACGATATCGGCGGCATACTGGTCATCGCACTGTTCTATAGCGCTGACGTGGCATACGGATACCTGATTGCGGCGGCTGTCCTGTACGTGTTCCTCTACTATATGGGTAAGTTCGGCGTAACGCAGAAGATATTCTTCCTCTTCTTCGGTGTGATTATCTGGTATCTGTTCCTGCAATCGGGCATACACAGTACGATTTCGGGCGTGATACTGGCGTTTGTGATACCGGCGCGTCCGCGCTTGGATGCGGGCAAATACATCGAGCGGATTCGCGACATCATCGGGGAGTTCCCGGTTTCCAAGTCGGATAATATCGTGCTGACCAATGCGCAGATTGCCACGTTGAAGCAGGTGGAGCGGGCATCGGATTATGTTATCAGCCCGTTGCAGTCGCTGGAGGACAACCTGCACGGGGCGGTGAGCTTCGTGATACTGCCGCTGTTTGCCTTTGCCAATGCCGGTGTGGTGTTCAGCGGTAGCGGCAGCATCGTGGGGGATGTGAGCATCGCTGTGGCGGCTGGCTTGCTGCTGGGCAAGTTCCTGGGGATATACCTGTTTACGTGGCTGGCGGTGAAGAGCGGCGTAGCGCTGATGCCGGCGGGGATGAACTGGAAGAATATAGCGGGCGTCTCCCTGCTGGGCGGTATCGGGTTTACCGTATCGTTGTTCATTGCCAACCTTTCCTTTGCGGATGAATATCCGGAATTGCTGAACCAGGCGAAATTCGGGGTGCTTGTAGGGACGGTGCTTGCCGGGGTGCTGGGGTATGTGGTGCTGAATTGGGTGCTGCCGGAGAGGGAGAAGTGAGATGGGTTGTTTCGGAGAGATTTTTAGGCACGGATTACGCGGAATTACACGGATTTAGGGAGTTACACGGATTAGTACGGATTATACAGAATTTACGAACTACACAGAATTTACGGATTTAATACGGATTACACGGAATTTCATGGAAATGTAAAAGAAGGGTAATGTTGTCCGAAAGAACAAAGAACAAAGTAAATCCGTGAAATTCCGTGTAATCCGTGCCTAAAATAGAATAATATTACTCCTTGATATGAATCAGCAGATTTGCCAGAATAGCCGTTATCCCGCCCGTTGTGATGCCGGATGCGAAGATGTTCCGCAGCGTTTCCGGCAGTTGGCACAGTATTTCGGGAACCAGCTCCACACTGAGGCCAAGTGAGAAACTGACAGCCATGACAAGAGTAGCCTTCCGATTGATTTCCTGCGCTGCAATGATGCGGATGCCTGCCGCCGCCACCGTACCGAACATCAGCAGAGTAGCGCCGCCCAATACGGGTTCGGGCATCAGTGAAAACACCAGTCCCACGGCAGGGAACAGGCCGAGCAGTACAAGAAAGGCGGCAATGTAGTAGCCCACATACCGGCTGGCAACCCCGGTCAGTTGTATCATTCCGTTGTTCTGTGCAAAGACGGAGTTGGGGAAGGAGTTGAGCGCACCCGCCAGCATGGAGTTGAAGCCGTCGGCAAGGATACCGCCCGAAGCGCGCTTTACGAAGGTATCCCCTTCCACCGGTTCGCCAGAGATAAGGGAGTTGGCGGTGATGTCACCGTATGCCTCGATGGCGGTAATCATGAAAATAAGTCCCAGGGCGATGATGGTGGACAGGTCGAAGTCCAGTCCGTAGTGGAAAGGCATCGGCAGGTTGAAGCCGCCGTAGCTTTGTATCGAGGAGAAGTCGATGATGCCCATGAACCAGGCTGCGATGTAGCCTATCACCAGTCCGATGACGATGGAACTCATGCGCAGGTAGCGGTTGGAACTCCGGTTGAAGGCGATGATAAGCAACAGTACCGCCGCCGCAAGGCCTACATGGCGGAAACTGCCGAAGCTGCCGTCCGCCTGTGCCGTGGCTCCGCCGCCGCAGGCTGTGATTCCTACCTTTATCAGGCTCATTCCGATGAGGGTGACTACGATGCCGGATATCAGCGGCGTGATAATCTTCTTTGTGTATTTCAACACCCGGCTTATCAGCATCTCCACGCTTGAAGCCGCCATGCAGGAACCGAAAATCAGGGGAAGCCCGCCCAGCATTCCGGCAGAGATGATGGGACCTATGAACGAAAAGCTGGTTCCCTGGATGCAGAGCAGCCCCGTGCCCAGTCCGCCGAACCTGCGGCATTGGATAAACGTGGATATGCCGGATGCGAACAGCGCCATCGAAACCAGGTAGCCGGTGGTTTCCGCATCGAGCTTCAATGCGCCCGCAATGATGAGCGGCGGGGTGATGATGGCTACGAATATGGCGAGCAGATGTTGCAGCGCAGCGAAGAAAGCTTCCTTAAAAGGCGGCTTGTCGTTCAAGCCGTAAATCAGTCCGTTTCCCTGTTGTTTTTCCATCGCTCCGGGTTATCTGATTTTGATTTCACAGTTGTCAAGGCTTTCGATGATGGCAAGCGATTCTACATGGATGCCCTGGCTGCGCAGCTCGTCACCACCATGCTGGAAGGCTTTCTCTATGATGAATCCCATGCCCACCAGTTCCGCGCCAGCCTGCTTCACCAGGTCCATGATGCCTTTGGCAGCGTTTCCGTTGGCAAGGAAGTCGTCGATGAAAAGCACCTGGTCGCCGGGCGCGAGGAAATCCTTGCTGACGCACACGTCGTACGAGCGTTGCTTGGTAAACGAATACACGGAAGTAACCAGCATATTCTCCATCGTGCTCGGTTTCTTCTTCTTGGCGAACACTACGGGCAGCTCCAGCAGATAGCCCACCATGATGGCGGGAGCGATGCCGCTGGCTTCGACGGTGATAATCTTGTTGATACTGGTAGAGGCGAAACGTCTGACAAACTCCACGCCGATGGATTTCATCAGTATCGGGTCCATCTGGTGATTGATAAAGTTATCCACTTTCAGTATACCTCCCGGATAGCATTTTCCGTCTTTGAGAATACGGTCTTTTAAAGTTTTCATAATGTATCAAGTCTTGTCTTAAGAGTTATTTATTGTCTTCTTGTTCTGCATCTTCCTGTATCTCCTCTTTGGGCAGCAGCCTTGCCGAGATGCGCTTCTTCGGGGTGAGGCTCATGTCCTTCAGCATTTCAGCCTGGCGCACTACGCTGCCGTTGCTTTCGGAGAGCTGGTTGAGGGCTTTGTCGTAGTCCTTCTGCAAGGTTGCCATGCGGTCGCCGAGGGTGAGGAAAGTGTCGGTAAAGCCTACAATCTTTTCGTACAGGGCAGTGCCGCGCTTGATGATGGCCTGCACGTTTTTCACCTGGTTTTCCCGCTTCCACAGGTCGAGCGAGAGGCGCAGGGCGCTGATGAGGTTGGTGGGACTCATCAGTACCACCTTCTTGTTGTAGGCATACTCCCAGAGGTTGGCGTCGCTCTGGATGGCGAGCAGGTACGCGCCCTCCGTGGGGATGAACATCATGACGAAATCCGGCGCCTTGATATCGTAGTGTGAATAGTCCTTCCGGCTGAGCTCGTCGATGTGGTTGCGGACAGACTGCAAGTGCGCCTTGAGCCAGCGCGCCTGCTCGTCGCGGTCTTCGGCGGAGGTGTAGGCGGCGTAGGCGGTGAGGGAGACTTTAGAGTCGATTATCATCTCGCGTTCGTCGGGATACCTGATGAGGATGTCGGGCTGCATCTTCTGTCCGCTCTCTTCGCTGACAATCGCTTCGCCGCGCTCGTCTTTCAGGAACTCCTGGCGGAAATAGTGCTCGCCCTCAATCAGGCCGGATGCCTGCAAGAGGCGTTCCAGAATCATTTCGCCCCAGTTGCCCTGCATCTTGGAGTCGCCCTTCAGGGCGCGGGTCAGGTTGTTGGCATCCTCGCTGAGGCGGTTGTTCAGTTCCACCAGCTCCTTGATGCGTTCGCCCAGCGAGAAGCGCTCTTTGGCTTCGGTGCTGTACACCTGCTCTACTTTTTCCTTGAAGTCCTTAATCTTCTCGTCGAGCGGGCGCAGCAGGTTGCCCAGATGCTCGGCGTTCAGTCTGGTAAAATCCTCGGTCTTGCTTTGGAAGATGCGGTTCGAGAGGTTCTCGAACTCGGTGTTCATACGCTTGTGCAGGGCTTCGGCCTCTTCTTTCTGTTCGGCGAGGCGTTGTTCCCATTGCCGTTGCTGCTGGGCGATGCGCTCGCCGAAGGAATGTTCCTGCTGGGCAAGGCGTTCGTTGAAACTGCGTGCCTGTTCGGCGAGGCGTTCGACAAACAGCCGCTCCTGTGCATCCAGGCGTTCCGAAGCCTGGCGGGCGGCTTCCTGCAAACGTTCTTCGGCAATGGAGCGTTCGCGGGCGATGCGTTCTTCGGCGGTGCGGTTCAGCAGGGCTTCACGCTCTCCGGCGGCTTCTACCTGGGTCTTCAGGGCAGCGGCTTTTCTGCCGGCCGTCAGATAGCCGATAACGGCTCCTGCGATAATCCCGGCGGGTAATAGGATGATATTCATAATTGCATATAAGGAAATAAAGTTTCGGCAGGCGGTACCGGCAATACCATCGGGCGGTACGGGAAATACCAATAGTTGGTATGAAGAATACCAACGGTTGGTACAGACAATACCAAAGCGTGGTACAAGGAGTACCAACCGTTGGTACGGAGTGTACCGCACGGGGGGACATCTTGCGGCCTGCCGTCTTGCATCTATTGTGTCAGTATCTCGTTTCCGTCTTCGGTGATAAGAATCATGCTTTCCCACTGGGCGGAAGGCAGACCGTCGTCCGTGCACACCGTCCAGCCGTCGGCTTCGTCAATGAACACCTCGTAGCTGCCCATGTTAATCATCGGCTCGATGGTGAACGTCATGCCCGGTACTATCAGCATGCCCGTGCCGCGTTTGCCGAAGTGCTCCACGTCCGGCTCTTCGTGAAACTTGATACCCACGCCATGCCCGCAAAGGTCGCGCACCACGCTGTAGCCGTTCTTCTCGGCATGCTCCTGGATGGCGGCGCCCACATCGCCCAACCGTGCCCAGGGCTGCGCAGCCTGTATGCCGATGTCGCGGCACTCCCTGGTCACCTGCACCAGGCGTTGCATTTCGGGGCTGACTTCCCCGATCATATACATGCGCGATGCGTCGGAGAAATACCCTTTATAGATGGTGGACACGTCTACGTTTACAATATCTCCGCTGCGCAGGAATTCCTTTGTGCTGGGGATGCCGTGGCACACCACATCGTTGATGCTGACGCATACGCTCTTCGGAAAACCTTCGTACAGGAAGGGAGCGGGGATGGCGTCGTGGTCTGTCGTAAAGCAGTATACCATGTGGTCTATCTCTGCCGTGGACATTCCCTCGCGGATATTCTCCGAGATGTAATCGAGCAGGGCGGTGTTTATCCTTGCGCTTTCGCGTATGCCTGCCAGTTGCTCTTCCGTACGCAGCAGATGGCGTGACGGCAATTTGTATCCTTCTCTTTTATAATGCTGTATCTTGGCTTCTACTTCATCGGAATAGTTTTTAGGAGCAAACCGGACTCCTTTTACGAACTTCTTCATGTTTGCATATTTTATAAACGATGTGCAAAAATACGAATAATTTGGGTGTGCGTATTTATAATGCTTGAATAATTAGAAACTAATCTGTACTTTTGTTTCCCTCAACAACCGAATAAATGTAATGAATATGTATGAATGGGCCGATGAAATGAACTGTGCCGTAACCGTATGCGATACGCAGGGAATCATCCTTTATATGAACGAAAAGGCATGCCGCACGTTTGCCGGGCACGGAAACCTGATAGGCAGGAATCTTTTTGACTGCCACAGTCCGAAATCGCAGGAAAAGATACGCGAACTCCTGGAGACGGGTGGCGTAAACGCCTATACGATAGAGAAAAAAGGGGTCAGGAAAATGATTTATCAGACCGCATGGAAGCGTGAGGGTGTGGTATGCGGACTGGTGGAAATATCCATGGAGATACCCGGAGAGATGCCCCATTATATACGGGAATAACCGTATCCGGAGAGGAGCAGCCGCCGGGTTTGTGAGGCGGCCGCTCCCTTGTGATGTATGCTTTGTCCGGGATTAGAACTCGTAGTGGAAACCGAATGAGAGGTCTTCGCTGGTGAAGGCAAATCCGTAGCCGTTGTCTCCGGTCATGTAATCGTCTCTGTAGCCCAGGAAACCGCATTTGGCAACTGCACTGAATTTGCTGTTCAGCTTGATGGCGATGCCCGGTTTGAAGCCTATTTCAAAGCCGTTTACAGAGTTGAAGCCCTTCACTTTCTGGGTGGAGAAGCCGAAGCCGCCGTCCACAAACAGGCGTACTACCTTGTTTTCATAGTAGGAGTAGCGTGCATAGGGAGCGAGGGCGAAAGCGTTGTATTTACCTTCGTCTGCCTTGCCGTGTGCAAATGCCAGCACACCGCCTACTGCCCATTTCTCGCTCAGGTTATATCCTACTTCCGGTTCCAGTTTGAAGAAAGTGGCGTCGAGGTCGTCGTTGTGCCATAAGCCTACCGTTCCGCCTACATAAACCTGTGCCTTTACCGATGCAACCAGCATGGTTGCAAACAAGAAAAATACAATTTTTTTCATTTCTTTTTACCTTTTGATTATTTAAATTATTGTTGCTTGCTGAAAAAGCAAGGCATGCCCTGCTTTTTCGGGGCGCAAAAGTATATCTTATATTTATGCTGTACAAATTTTTAGTTAGTTTTTTATAAAATAAAGAACTTGTGCGGGAAGAATACACTACTTTTGCGGCGGTAAAAAGTTTGTTTCACAGGTTGTATTTTTTCAAATGAAGAAGAGTCTTATTGCATTAGCGTTCGGCACGTTGGGATTGGGCATTGCCGAGTTTACGATGATGGGCATTTTGCCCTATGTTGCCGCCGATTTGAACATCGGCATTCCGGTTGCCGGACATTTCATTTCCGCCTATGCACTGGGCGTATGTGCCGGTGCTCCCATGTTGATTTTAGCGCGCAAGCGTCCGTTGAAGCATATCCTGCTGGCATTGATGGCTTTAATGCTGGTAGGAAATCTGGGGGCTGCGATGGCCACCGGCTACTGGTCGCTGCTGGCGGCGCGTTTCATTTCGGGTTTGCCGCACGGGGCGTATTTCGGAGTCGCTTCCATAGTGGCGGGCAAGCTGGCGGACGAGGGGAGAAGCTCCGAGGCCGTATCCATTATGATAGCGGGCATGACGGTTGCCAATCTGTTCGGCGTTCCGCTGGGCACTTCCCTGAGCCATATACTCTCGTGGCGTGTCACGTTCTTGCTGGTGGCCTGCTGGGGAGTGATAGTCCTTTATTATATATGGCGGTGGGTTCCTGCGGTGGAGGGACTGAAAGATACCGGATTCAAGGGACAGTTCCGTTTCCTGAAGACTCCCGCTCCCTGGCTGATATTGGGGGCGACGGCTTTGGGCAATGGCGGCGTGTTCTGCTGGTATAGTTACATCACGCCGTTGCTGACGAATGTGTCGGGATTCAGCGCCGGAAGTGTCACGGCATTAATGATGCTGGCAGGCTTTGGCATGGTGGTGGGCAATCTGGTGAGCGGACGGCTTTCCGACAAATACACTCCGGGCAGGGTGGGCATGGTGGTGCAAGGCATGATTTGCATTGTGCTGCTGCTGATATTTTTCCTTTCGCCCCATCCGTGGTGTTCCGCCATATTGATGGCGCTCTGTACGGCGGGCTTGTTTGCGGTGTCCAGCCCGGAGCAGGTGCTGATTATCCGCGTGGCCCCCGGGGGTGAGATGCTGGGCGGTGCTTGCGTGCAGATGGCATTCAACCTGGGCAACGCCATCGGGGCATACGTAGGCGGTCTGGCTCTTGGCGGCGGATACCGCTATCCGGCTTTGGCAGGCGTGCCCTTTGCGCTGACGGGTTTCATCTTATTCGTTGTCTTCTATAAGAAATTCCAGTCCAGGTATTAAACATATCATTATTTTTGCGTAAGTTTGCCCGTAAAATATTAACTAAACTCGATATATATGAAGATTTTGAACTTAATGAAGATACTGTTGTTGTGTGTAATGACTGCGGGGCTGGCTTCTTGCGGGGATGATAACTACTATACGATACAAAACAGCGACGAGAAGCTGTGCAGCGACAGTTGGGTAGAGGAGTACGACACGGAAGAAGGGGCGTGCAGGCACATCCTGGAATTCACCAAAGGGAAACAGGGCGGTAAGGAAGTCCTTTCCGGAAAAGAGACCTTTATCGTAACCACTACCGGCAATACGAAAACAGATACCCATGACTTTACCTGGAAATGGATTGACAACTCACGCGAGGGACTGATACTGAACTACGGTTCGGGCGACGTGAAAATCTTTGAGAACGTATGGGTGCGCGAGCATTACCTGTCCGGAAAGCTGGACGGTGAAATCATGATGCTGACTGCTTCCAGATATATGGTTAATCAGAATTGGAAATGAGAAAGATGAGAAAGTTTTTGAACATATTGTTCCTGTGCACGCTGGCCTTGGGCCTGAGTTCGTGCGAACCGGACGACGGTGAGGATTACTACATTTACGATACCCTGCCGGGCGGTATCTGGGTAGGAGACTTAGGCTTTGCCGATGCCTATAATTCTCCGTTGGAAAGCGGGCTCTACTTTGAAGGCAACGGGCTGGGAAGAGATGAGCAGGCGTATTACAACGATCCGTATGGAGAGGTGGCATTCAGCCTGCCTTTCCGTTGGGACATCCACGGCAGGATTCTGCGGCTGGACTACGGTTACAATTATCCTTTGCTGGAAATCTACGACGTATATGTTGCAGGAGACAGACTGTCCGGCGTATTATACGTGGACGGGCACATGGATGGGCCTGTCATGCTGGAAAGGCAATATTAAGAATATGGATGTCCGGACATCCTGAGAATAGGCAAGTGAGGGTGTTAAAACACTCTTGATAATTTTTTTAGGCACGGATTACGCGGATTTCACGGATTTTCTTTATTATTTTTCCGTGTAAATCCGCGTAATCCGTGCCTAAAAATCATCCAACAGTAAGCGGGCTTTAGCATTGACATCCCCCTCGATTGATTGATAAGCGGTTTTTGTAACCCCTTTGATTTATTTATTTCTTCAGAAACAGTTTCTTGAACTCTCCCGGATACGGCGTTTCAAACTGCATCAGCTCTCCGGTGACAGGATGGCGGAAGCACAGCTTGAAGGCGTGCAGCGCCAGTCGTCCGATAGGATTTATCTCTTCCAGTCCGTAGCGTCCGTCGCCAATGATGGGATGTCCCAGGTCCTGCATGTGCACGCGGATTTGGTTTTTGCGTCCCGTCTCCAGCATCAGTTCCACGAGCGAGAAGCCGTTGGCGCGTTTGATGGTGCGGTAGTGGGTGATTGCTTCCTTGCCGCCATCGTCCGTGGGGCTGGAATATACGTACAGCTTGCGGTCGGTGAGCCATGAGCGCACCATGCCGGCGTTGTTTTCCATTTCACCCGCAACGACGGCTACATAGCGGCGGTCGGTTACGATGTTGTGCCAGTTATCGCGCAACGTATTCTGCGTCTTTTCGTCTTTGGCGAACATCAGCAGTCCCGAGGTGTCGCGGTCCAGGCGATGCACGATGTACACGCGGTGCTGCCTGCCCGAACGCTGCACATATTCGTTCAGAATGGTGTAGGCGGTACGCTCTTTCTGCCTTTCCGTATTGACGGACAGCAATCCCTGCATCTTCTCCACCACGATGAGGTAAGCATCTTCGTATACGATTTTCAGTAATTTGTTGTTGAACTCCTTGCGTCCCTTCTCACGGCTGATCTGGACTTTCATACCCGGCTTCAGCGGGAAGTTGTACTGCGTTGTGATGACGCTGTCTACATATACAACCCGCTTGCTCAACAATGCTTTCAGCTTGGTGCGGCTGGCATCCGGCATTTTCGCTGCCAGAAATTCCATCAGCTCCATAGGCTCTTTTACCATATAGTCCGTATATTGCGTGCGGGCTCTTGCTATAATTCTTTCTTTTGCCACGAGGATAATAATTTGCGATTAATGATTCAATTCTAAAACAAAGCTTTGCATCGGCTTACCGAAATGCCGTACCGCTTTTCGGGAGTGCGGCTTCCGGTTGCCCAATCTCTGCTTCGGTTTTCCAAAGTAGCACTTCACGTTTCCAAAGTAATACTCCACGTTTCTGAAGTAGCACTCTACGTTTCTAAAGTAGCCCTTTACGTTCCCAAAGTAGCTCTTTGCACTTCCGAAGTAGCCCTTTAAATTTCCCAAAGTGATACTCACATTCCCGAAGTAGCCCCTTATGCTTTCACATTCCCGAAGAGCTGCCTCAGTCCTCTGCTTTTTCCGCCGGATTTTTCAACTCAAGCAGCACCACGTTTTCCACATGATGCGTATGCGGGAACATATCCACCGGCTGGACGGCCTTCACCCGGTATTTGGCATCGAGCAGCTGTAAGTCCCTTGCCTGCGTGGCGGGATTGCAGCTTACATACACGATGCGTTTCGGCTCTGCAAACAGGATAACATCCACCACATCCTGGTGCATGCCCGCACGAGGAGGGTCGGTGATGATTACATCCGGACGTCCGTACTCGTTGATAAAGTCCTGCGTCAGCATGTCCTTCATGTCACCGGCAAAGAACAGCGTGTTCCTGATGCCGTTGATTTCCGAGTTGACCTTGGCGTCCTCGATGGCTTCGGGCACATATTCGATGCCGATGACCTGGCGCGCTTGTCCGGACACGAAGTTGGCGATGGTTCCCGTGCCGGTATAAAGGTCGTAAACCAGCTCGTTGCCGGTGAGCCCTGCGAAGTTGCGGGCCACTTTGTACAAAGTGTATGCCTGCTCGGAGTTGGTCTGGTAGAACGACTTGGGACCCACCTTGAAGCGCAGCCCTTCCATCTCCTCGAAGATATGGTCCTTGCCTTTGAACGTGTGCACGTCGAGGTCGGTAATGGTGTCGTTGCACTTATTATTAATAATGTATAGCAGTGACGTGATTTCGGGGAAAGTGTCCGCTACGTACTGCAACAACTGTTTGAACAGCGCCATCTCCTCGTCCTTCTCAATCTTGCAGATGAGGATAACCATCAGCTCGCCGGTGGTGGAAGTGCGCACAATCATATTGCGCAACATCCCTTCGTGCGTGCGCAGGTTAATGAACGGATAGTTGTGCTCGTAGGCATAGTCGCGCACGGCGTTGCGGATGCGGTTGGATATGTCGTCCTGAAGCCAGCACTTCTCGATGGCCAGTACCTTGTCGAAGGCGTTGGGAATGTGGAAGCCTACCGCATTCATCTGCTCGTACACCACATTCTGCCGGACCTCTTCCGCCGTGAGCCAGCGCTTGTTGGAGAAAGTAAACTCAAGCTTGTTGCGGTAGAACTCCGTTTTTGCGGAACCGAGTATCGGCGATATTTCCGGGAGCTCCACTTTTCCGATGCGGGTAAGGTTGTCCGTTACCTGCTTCTGCTTGTATCTTATCTGTTCCGAATAGGGGAGCACCTGCCATTTGCAGCCGCCGCATACACCGTAGTGCTGACAGAACGGAACGGCTCTTACCGGTGAGTATTGGTGAAACTTCACCGCTTCCGCCTCGGCATAATGATGCTTTTTTCTCTTGATTTGCAGGTCTACAACGTCGCCCGGAACGACGTACGGTACGAAAATTACCAAATCATTGACCTTCGCGATGGCTTTTCCTTCGGCAGCCACATCCGTAATTTCCACCTTTTCCAACAGGGGAAGTTCTTTTCTCTTTCTTGCCACTTTTACACCAATATAATAAATTCAACGGCAAAAATAGGTATTTTTCCGTAATTTCTCTCTATGAATGGGAATATTAAATTTTGCAATCTCGAAATTGCATTTTGACTTAAAGTTTTTTCTCAAAAAGTTTTCTAGTCTGCGAAATATACTTAGATTTGCGAGCAGAAAAAATGAAAAAATCACAATCAGAAACTTTAAATTGATATTATGGACAAAAAAAGAGTTTACACCTTTGGTAACGGCCAGGCAGAAGGAAAAGCCGGCATGAGAAACCTTTTGGGGGGTAAGGGAGCCAACCTGGCAGAGATGAACCTTATCGGAGTTCCGGTTCCTCCGGGCTTCACAATCACGACAGAAGTTTGCACAGAATATTATGAAATGGGGCAGGACAAGGTTGTTGCCTTGTTGAAGCAGGAAGTAGAAAATGCCATTGCACACGTAGAAACGCTGATGCGTTCCAAATTCGGCGACATAGATAATCCGTTGTTGGTTTCCGTACGTTCGGGTGCACGTGCTTCCATGCCCGGCATGATGGATACAATCCTTAACCTCGGTTTGAACGATGAAGTTGTAGAAGGGTTGATCCGCAAGACCGGCAATGCCCGTTTCGCATGGGATTCATACCGTCGTTTCGTGCAGATGTACGGCGATGTAGTATTGGGTATGAAGCCGGTCAACAAAGAAGATGTCGATCCGTTTGAAGCCATTATAGAAGATGTGAAGCATGCTAAAGGCGTGAAGCTGGATAATGAACTGGAAGTGGAAGACCTCAAGGAGCTTGTCAAGCGCTTCAAGGCTGCCGTCAAGCAGCAGACCGGAAAGGATTTCCCCACCTGCGCCTACGAACAGTTGTGGGGTGCTGTCTGCGCCGTGTTCAACTCATGGATGAACGAGCGCGCCATTCTCTACCGCAAAATGGAAGGAATTCCCGATGAGTGGGGCACTGCCGTAAGCGTGCAGGCAATGGTGTTCGGCAATATGGGCGACACTTCCGCCACGGGAGTCTGCTTCAGCCGCGATGCCGCCACGGGCGAAGACCTCTTTAACGGCGAATATCTGATCAACGCACAGGGCGAGGACGTTGTGGCAGGTATCCGTACCCCGCAGCAGATTACCATTATCGGCTCCAGACGCTGGGCGGAACTTGCCGGCGTAAGCGAGGAGGAGCGTGCCGCCAAGTATCCTTCCATGGAAGAGGCGATGCCCGAAATCTACAAGGAGCTGGATGCTTTGCAGACGAAGCTGGAAAACCACTATAAGGATATGCAGGACATGGAGTTCACCGTGCAGGAAGGCAAGCTCTGGTTCCTCCAGACACGTAACGGCAAGCGTACCGGAGCCGCCATGGTGAAGATAGCCATGGATTTGCTCCACCAGGGTATGATTGACGAAAAGACGGCGCTGTTGCGTTGCGAGCCCAACAAGCTGGACGAACTGCTTCACCCCGTATTCGACAAGGCGGCCTTGAAGCAGGCGAAGGTTCTTACCCGCGGTTTGCCGGCTTCTCCGGGCGCGGCCTGCGGCCAGATTGTGTTCTTTGCCGATGATGCTGCCGAATGGCACGCTGCCGGCAAGCGCGTGGTAATGGTGCGTATCGAAACTTCTCCGGAAGATTTGGCGGGTATGGCCGTTGCCGAAGGCATCCTGACCGCACGTGGCGGTATGACTTCGCACGCTGCCGTTGTGGCTCGCGGCATGGGCAAGTGCTGCGTATCCGGTGCGGGAGCGTTGAACATCGACTACAAGGCACGCACGGTAGAGGTGGACGGCGTTGTGTTGAAAGAAGGCGACTTCATCTCTCTGAACGGTAGTACCGGCGAGGTTTACAAAGGAAAAGTGGAAACGAAGGCCGCCGAGCTGTCCGGTGATTTTGCCGAACTGATGCAACTGGCCGATAAATATACGAAATTGCAGGTACGCACCAATGCCGATACGCCGCACGATGCACAGGTGGCACGTAACTTCGGGGCAGTGGGCATCGGTCTGTGCCGTACGGAACACATGTTCTTCGAAGGTGAGAAAATCAAGGCGATGCGCGAAATGATTCTGGCGGAAAACGCGGAAGGACGTCGCAAGGCGTTGTCTAAGATTCTGCCGTACCAGCAGGCAGACTTCAAGGGCATCTTCAAGGCTATGGAAGGTTGCCCGGTAACCGTGCGTCTGCTCGACCCTCCTTTGCACGAGTTCGTTCCCCACGATTTGAAGGGGCAGCAGGAAATGGCGGATACCATGGGCGTAAGCTTGCAGTATATCCAGCAGCGTGTGGAAGCGCTTTGCGAACATAACCCGATGCTGGGCCACCGCGGTTGCCGCTTGGGCAATACGTATCCGGAAATCACGCAGATGCAGACGCGTGCCATCCTCGGCGCTGCCCTGGAACTGAAGAAAGAGGGCGTTGAGACACATCCCGAAATCATGGTTCCGCTGACCGGTATCCTGTACGAGTTCAAGCAGCAGGAAGAGGTTATCCGTGCCGAAGCTGCCAAGTTGTTTGCCGAAGCAGGCGACAGCATCGAGTTCAAGGTAGGTACGATGATTGAAATCCCGCGTGCAGCTCTTACGGCCGACCGCATCGCTTCTTCCGCCGAATTCTTCTCGTTCGGTACGAACGACCTGACGCAGATGACGCTCGGCTTCTCGCGCGACGACATCGCCAAGTTCCTGCCGATCTACCTGGAGAAAGGCATTCTGAAGAACGACCCGTTCCAGATCCTCGACCGCAACGGCGTGGGACAGTTGATCCGCGAGGCGGTATTCAAAGGCCGCGGCACACGCGAAAACCTCAAATGCGGCATCTGCGGCGAACACGGCGGCGAACCTTCGTCGGTGGAGTTCTGCCACTTCGCAGGTCTGAACTACGTGAGCTGCTCTCCGTTCCGCGTGCCCATCGCACGCCTGGCGGCAGCGCATGCGGCTCTCAAAGAGGCATAAAACGATATACATGCGACGAAATCCTCCCGAACCGATCGGTTCGGGAGGATTTTTATAACCACGACCGGCAACTCCTATTC
>OHJN01000740.1_pt1 | contig 16026 bp, 13 predicted proteins | sample 1568531 | NCBI WGS metagenome assembly OHJN01 (sample SAMEA3879594, study PRJEB24766) | human gut metagenome | biome: human-associated habitat; feature: feces | place: USA | collected 1985/1987
GGGAATCGCAAAATTAATCTGCATGTCAAAAGTACGAAATTTTTCTGAAATAGCGCCAAACATTGCGTTTCCGGAGTTCAATTTTTACGAGCTCTACTATTCGACGTTCGAAAAGAGCGAATTGGGCAGAATAAAGAAGTTGATCCCTCTCCACGAGATGGCGGAGAACTTCGGTCTTGTAAGGAAAAGCATGCGACCGAAGCTGGGACGAAAGTCCTTCTTCACACCTGAAGGGAAAGTGGCCCTGATGTTCCTGAAGATGTACACTGGACTCAGCTGTCCAAAACTGCTGGAACAGCTGAACGGCAACATCCATTACCAGATATTCTGCGACGTGATAATAGATCCGACACGCCCATTGACAAACTATAAGTTGTTGGACGATATAATGATGGAACTTGCCGAGAAATTGAAGATACAACAGCTCCAGGGCATACTCGCCGACAAGTGGAGACCATACATGGAGAACCTGGACACGATGTACACAGATGCGACGTGCTATGAGAGCGAGATGCGGTATCCGACTGATGCGAAGTTGCTGTGGGAAGGGATTGAGAAGAGCTATGCGACGATGTGCGAGTTGAGCAGCAGACTGGGAATCCACCGTCCCCGGACAAAGTTCCTTGACGTGCAGAAGGCAAACCTGACATACAGGAAACAGCGCAAGCACAACAGGAGCCAGACGAGGAAGATTACCCGCAGGCTGCTTGACCTGCTCGGCAAGATACTGAAGGAGATACGTGAGATCGAGAGGGGCAATGAGAATGCAGAAAACCTGTTGACTGTCAGAGAGAAAAGTGATCTGAAAATCATCACGAGGATGTACCGTCAGCAGAAGAACCACTTCCTGAACAATGACAGCAGGGAAAGCATCCCCAACAGGATAGTGAGTCTCAGCAAGCCACATTTGAGACCGATAGTGAGGGGCAAGGAGGTGAAGAGCGTCGAGTTCGGAGCGAAGGTCAACAACATATTGGTCGACGGGATATCGTTCATTGAGAAACTGTCATTCAATGCGTTCAATGAAGGGACCCGGCTGGTGCACGGCCTGAAGATGCACAAGAGACTGTTTGGGGTCGAAGCGAAAAAGGTCGGAGGAGACACCGGCTACGCGGGAACTGAAAACAGGGACTACTGCAAGGCGAACGGAATACAGACATCTTTCGTAAAAAGAGGCCGTCCGTTCGGTGAGAAGAAAAAGGAGAAAGACCTTGTCCGAAAGGAACTTGCCAGAGTGAGGGCGACTGCGATGGAAGGCTCGTTCGGGACACAGAAGGAGCACTACGATCTCAGGAGGGTCAAGGCCAGGACGAAGCGGACGGAAATCCTGTACATCTTCTTCGGCATCCACACGGCAAACGTGGTGCAACTGGCGGACAGGATAGAACAAAGGGCGCGTTTGGCTGCTGCCTGACACTGAGACTTGCGGTCAATGCGGTGCTCTTGTGGGGGAACTGTATCCTCGCCATGAAAAACAGACAAGAAATCCGGCCGAAACGACCGGAAACAGATATAGGATTGGAATTTTGATGAGTCGGACGCAGAATTGAAGGGATTGGTTGCTGCTTCGCTCATATTGAAAACATTAAATGACAATCACTAATTATTTTAAGTGAATGCAATAAATTTGGAGTAAAAACATTATTTTTACAGAGTTGAAAGTTGCAGAAACGATGAATCGAAACATATACGTTACAAAGATAAAAACCTTAATCGACATACTGAAAGTCGAGATCAAGGATAGTGGAAAGTTGAATCTGCTTGATATCAATGTCCATGTAGAAGATTTCTTTAGAGATCTTCTAAACTTGATTTATGGCTGGCAGTTACAGAACATGAATCAGAGGAACCTGAATGCTGCTGGTGGCGATTTGTGGTATGACGATGATAAGATAGTGATTCAGGTGAGTTCCACTACGACGAAAGATAAGATTCAGTCATCAATAGATAAATTGAGTGCAGAGCAATTTGCCGGATACAGGTTTAAGTTCTTGCGCATAGATGGGGATGTGATAAAGCTCCGCAAGGAGTCGTACAATACTCATAATGACATTGTCTTTAATCCTTCGGAAGATATTATTGACATATCGACTCTTCTGAAAGATATTACACATTTGGATATTGATTGTTTAAGAAGGGTCTATGAACTATGCGGGAAGGAGATAGTTCCATTGGATACGCCAAAGGTCACAGAAACAGACTTGGCTATTGTTGTGAAAGCACTTGCAACAAATGTTAAGGATTGGTTAAAGGAGCGTAGGCCTATAGGGTTTGATATAGATAAAAAGATTGATTTCAATCACTTGGAAGGGAAGAGACGTCTTATAAATGACTATAAGCTCTATATTGGGAAACTGAATGCTGTATATGGTGAGTTTGTAGATAATGCTACGGACTATAGTTTCATTATTCTTCAGACCCTTAGTGATATGTACTCAGACTATTTGGGTCAATTTGAAAGCAATGCGCTTTTTGACAAGATAGTAGATAATGCCAGAGAATTAGCATTGAAAAGTAAAAGTGCAAAAGATATTCCAGTAGATAGGGTGAATGTTTGCATCAACGTGATAGTGGTAGATGCGTTTATCCGTTGTAGAATTTTTGAAGATCCGGAGGGATACAGTTATGTTGATGCCTGAGAATATAGATCCGAAGAAAAGTATTTACTATACTGGCGCTATGGTATTGCAGCTTATACAAAGAAGTGGCAATATCAGTGTGCTTAATCTCTATTCAGAGGTTAAGTCACAATACGGGATTTCTTTCCCGGTTATGCTTTTAAGCCTTGACTGGCTTTATCTAATTGGAGCAGCAACGGTAACTAAAAGTGGAGAAGTGAAGTTATGTATTTAAGCAAATTGACAATATCATCACCAGGAAAGGTGATTAGAGATATAGAATTCCATAAGGGGCTGAACCTAATAGTGGATGAAACTCCTGAAAATACGACAGGAACAGGCAATAATGTCGGTAAGACAACGGTATTGCGCCTAATAGACTATTGTCTTGGCGGCGATGTTGACGGCATTTACCGTAACCCCGAAGATAAACATGAGAGCTATGCGCTTGTGAAGGATTTCCTGACTGGTAACAATGTCTTCGTTACCTTGATATTGGTGGATGATTTGGATACGCCATCAAAAGAAGTGGTGATAGAAAGGGATTTCAAGACGGGACGTAGTTCCCTTATTAGAATAAATGGTAAGGATGTAACCAGGAAAGACTTCGTCTCCGAGTTGGAATCTGCTATTTTCCCCGAGGTGAAGACTGAGACGCCATCGTTCAGGCAGATTATTGCTCACAATATCCGTATTGACAATTTTCGTTTGGAGAATACGCTGAAGACGCTCACAATGGGAAAGAATGAGGAGTATGAGGCGTTATATCTGTTTATGTTTGGTTGCCCTAATGATAGTGCAGCTCGAAAGACTCAGTTAGCGCAAGAGTTAGACACGGAGAGGAAATATAAGCGCAGAATGGAACGTAATCGTTCGAAGAATGAGTATAAAGCCGCTCTAAGCGTCATTGAGTCTGACATAGAAAAACTGGTTGAACGAAAGGACAACTTGAATATTAATGAGAATCTGCAACTGGATATTGATAGTCTGAATGCATTGCGAGCTCAGATAAACAAAGTGACTTCAAGGACTTCGTTGTTGAGTCTGCGTAGAGAACTTATCAATGAGACGGTGGAAAGTTTTGATAAGCAGAATTTTGGGGAAGATGTGGTTCAGCTTGAGATGATTTATAAACAAGCTTCGGCCTACGTACCCAAGATGCAGCGAACTTTCAAGGAACTTGTTGATTTCCATAATACGATGCTTGAGAACAAGAAGGCATTTGTGGCTCAGGAACTCCCATCAATACAGGAAGAAATAGAATCTCTCTCAGTCGAATTGGAGAGCCTGAAAGAAAAAGAAACCATGATGGCTGAGAAAGTGTTGAAATCTGACACTTACGAAGAGCTGGAGGTTATCATTGTGCAGTTATCGGAATTGTCACGCAGAAAAGGTGAGTTTGAATCGTATATATCCCAAATAGAGTCGGCTGAAAAGGCAATTAAGGAGAAGTGTGAAGAGATGAAGAAGATAGATGACGGCTTGTTCACTGCGGATTTTGCTCAGCGGCTGGAGGCTCAAAGAGATAAGTTTAACAAGATTTTCTCTGAAGTGTCTCATGAGATATACGATGAGCAGTACATTATCAGCTATGAGGTTGATACCCAGAAAGGGAAGCAATTGTATAAGTTCCATATCACAGATGTGGCCAACTTCAGTTCGGGAAAGAAACAGGGTGAGATATCTTGCTTTGACATTGCCTACACGGTGTTTGCAGATCAAGAAGGTATTCCTTGCTTGCACTTTATCCTTAATGATAAAAAAGAACTTGTGCATGGTAATCAGTTGAATAAATTTGCGGAAGCAGTCAATAAGTACAATGTACAGTTTGTTTGCTCAATGCTTTATGACAAGTTGCCACCGGTGCTAAGGAAAGATGAACACGTTGTTGTAAGGCTATCGCAAGACAGTAAACTGTTCCGAATAGAAGAATTAACTCAATCAGAATAGGAATTTTATATGATATCATTAACAGCGGAACAAAAAACGATTGAGGGTATCTTTGGATCCCCAAATGAAACATACGTGATACCGATGTATCAGCGCCCATATTCATGGGGCTTTGACCAGTTGTATGAATTGTACAAGGACCTGATGGGTGCTTACAATGAGGATGAGCCTTACTTTCTTGGTAATATCATTATGGCACGGAGTAAAGACTATAGCAACGATGGAAAGAGTTCGGTGGTGGACGGACAACAGCGTATTATTACCATCTGGACGCTGATAAAAGTTCTATCGCTCTATCTGCCGGATATAAATTCACTGCAAAGAGCGCTTTACGTAGTGCCTTGGTCTGGCAAGGATCAATTGCCAAAAATAGAATCAAAAATATTTGAGAATAACGACGATGATGCAATAGAAGCTATCTTTAAGTTTGATAAGGAAAAGATAGAAAGTCGTTACAAGGCGGTGGCAACCAGCGATGGTATCAATGAGAGGAAATGTGAATCGAAAGTGGAATATGCCCTATTGTATTTCTATCAGCAATTTGTATCTTTTAAGGATGGCAACTTTAACCTGGCTGGTTTTGCTCAGTTCCTGATGAGGAGAGTAACGATGCTCCCCATTGTGCAGAGTGCAGACGGACAAGAAGATGCAGAAAATAAGGCTTTAACCATATTTGAGACCATCAACAACCGAGGTATGGACTTGGAAGATGCAGACATCTTTAAAGCTAGACTTTACGACAGCGCCTATACCAAAGAGCAGCGTGAGGAGTTTATTGCAATGTGGGTGGACTTCAAAACAGACTGTGACGAACTGAAACTTTCGGTGGACGACATTTTTAGGTATTATTCGCATATCATCAGAGGAAGACAACGTATCACCTCGAACGAAAAGAGGCTGAGGGAGTTCTTCTCTAACGAACCGTTCTCGCCGCTGAAGACTTTGAATTACAAAGAGGTGCTGGAAGATCTGAATAAGATACTTAGCATTCTGAAGTATATTAACAAGGAACGTGGTGACAGTAATGATGTAGGAATTTGGCTACAAATTATCTATGCCTACACGAATCAGTATCCGACCTATGCCTTAGTGGTATATCTGTACTATAATAATGTGGATACGGACGAGGAAAAACATCGTTTTATCTCGTTCTTGCAATCACTGATCAGGTATTGCTTCTATATGGGCAGTACGACTTCTGTTAAGTTCAACATCTATAACATGATTAAGGTAATAGCCAACAATGGTGAAATAGATGCTAACTATACTGACGTTGCACCAGACTACTTCTCTCATTTGGGAAGACTGCAAAACGCCTTTGCTTTGCTGGCCTACTATTTGGATTCGAAAGAGGCTATCCCTACACGTTTTACTGTTGACAAGATAGTAAATCTGCGGGATGAAGACCTGTTGGGCGAGGACTGGTCTGGACACGATCTTGGTGAAATATGTAATAAAATTGGCAATCTGGTGGTAACAGACCTGCCTAAGCGGTATAATTCTGTACTGGAAAAGTATGATTACTATAGACATTCGAAGAGCGAATATGTGAAGAACGTCTTTTCTTCGCCAACTTTCAGTTATGAGAGCTGGAAGGAACGCAACAGTCACTTGCAAAATGTGCTTGCAAAGTTCTTTAACAAACCAAAAAACAACGTAGAGAATGATTAATAATCTGAAGTTGGAGCATTTCAAGGCATTCCGTGAGCCGGCAGAGCTAGTGCTTGATGGAAAGAACGTGTTGGTGTATGGTGAAAATGGAGCCGGTAAGAGTTCATTGTATCATGCGCTGAAGATAATATTCCATAGGAAGAGGATTTTTGATTCCCAGATAGCACCTACGGTGACAGACCCACAGGACAGGCGTAATGCAGAAAAGGACGTGTTGAGCCAATATAACCATCAGTTGACGCCGCTCGTTGATTTTGAATTGGAGATTGACGGGACGGATTATAAGGTGTTTACCCCTGCAGGGATAGATGTGACTATGATTTCGCGGGATGACATTCTTGCGGAGGATGAGATAGATGTAGTCAATCTGCTGAAAAAGTCCATCGTTGGAATCTCGGATGCGGAGACGTTTGTGGCGGAGAAGAAGGACACGATAGAAACCTATATTAATCTTTTCTTAAAGGATTATTTCCACGAAGACAATCTCACCGTTTCGCTGAAATACAGCAGACCCAATTGGTTTCTATCTATCAAAGATGCTACTAGGGACAGCACAGAACGGTTCGAGAAACTGACAGAATACTACAATGAGGCAAAACTGCATGCAATTAAGTTGTTGCTGTTAATGACTGCTGCATTATTCAATGGCTCTGAAGGATGCGTATATGATAGAGTGCTGGTGCTGGATGACGTGATTTCTAGTATGGATGCCGCCAATAGAACAATGTTTATTGAGCTATTGGCAGACTTTTTCAAGGATTATCAGAGGATTATATTTACTCATAGTATTTCCTTCTTCAATCTTGCAGAATATGTTTTCTCAATGGTACACCAGCAAAGAGATGAGTGGAGGCGTTTTCAGATAGTTGAGCATCAATGTAATTCAGAAGTTGTTGAGAGAGATTCGCAGGATTTTGCGAGAAATATAAAAAGTGATTATAGACCAGGCCGCAATGAGGGAACAATTGGTAACCGTATTCGCAAACGCTTTGAGTTTTTGGCTGGTGAGGTTTCTAAACTGATTTGTGCGGGCGGTATTGCTGAAAGTGGACAAATATTACGTTCTATTCTTGCTCCCAAGAAACTGTATTATGAGTATGATAGGGCAAACAAACAGTTGCACACTATATATGATATGGTGGACGAATTAACAGCCATCATAGATGCAGACTCTGGGTGCCAACTTAAAACACGACTGGATAATGTAGTCGGAAGATATGTTTCTGGATCTGAATTAGGACAGTTGAGAGATACGCTTTGTGAAATGATGGTGTACCAAAAGGTTACTATGCATCCTTTGTCTCATGCCACAGGAGCGATGCCATTGTCAACCCAAACAGAGGTTGAGCGTTCCATTACTTTGTTAAATATCCTTGAAGGTCAGTTAAATTCATTGATAGGAAGAGATTTGTATTCGATATAGGATGAGCAAAGAAGTATTGCAGATTATCTCCTTATAGTTCTACCGTCATAAGACATCTGCATAACCAAGAGCTACAAATATCGGTCAAGTACAGGACGTTATTTGTGGCTCTTTCTATGAGCAGCAGGTTAAGATTATACGGCAACTGAAAGAACAAGGGTAAGGAAGAGGCGGCAGACGAGGTCAAGAATAATCTGCACGACGGGACTTTCTCTACAACCTTCAATAACATTACGAGCTCTACTATTCAACGTTCGAGAAGAGCGAAATGGGCAGGATAGAACAAAGGGCACGTTTGGCGACTGCCTGACACTGAAACTTGCGGTCAATGCGAAACTCTTGTGGGGAAACTGTTTCCTCGCCATGAAAAACTGACAAAAAATCCGGTCAAACGATTGGTAATAGATTTGAAACTGCTGAAAATTATTATTAGATTTGAAGAGTGTAATTGACCCAGTGCGAAGATGAAACACTTGACGATAAAGAACGTAGGCCCGATTAGAGAGGTCGATATGGAGCTCAACAGGTTCAATTTCTTAATTGGACCTCAAAGTTGCGGTAAGAGTACTATCGCTAAGGTTCTCAGTACTTGCAAGTGGATTGAAAAGGAATCTTTGACTGCATTGGATGAAAATGTCGTCGCTGATGGTAAGGCTTTCCTTCAGCTGATTGAAAACTTTCATAAGTTGGATGGCTACTTCGGCGAGGAGTCTTTCGTTGACTTCGAATCTGACTATATCCATCTGCATTACGAGGCAGGAAACTTCAAGATTACTCATAAGGCGCTGGAAAAGTATTCTCGCCCGAAGATTTGTTATATTCCTTCCGAACGAAATCTTGTAACCTTGCCGGAACTGCAAGGTTTTGAGTTCGGTCAGACAAACCTCAGAAGTTTCTTGTTCGACTGGTTCAATGCAAGAGAATTCTTTGCTCCGGAAAATAAAACCGATGTGCTGAATCTTGGCGTAAAGTATTTCTATGATGCCAGCGAGTTCAAACTTAAAGACAGGATTGAACATTCTAATGGAATGTCTTATGGTATAGCATTGGGAGCTGCTTCCAGCGGATTGCAGTCCGTCGTGCCAATGATAGTGATGCTTCGGTATTATACGGATGAATATTTCCATGCTTTTGAAGAAAAGACGTCTTTCGATCTGGATTTAAAGACCAAAAACAGACGGGAGAAACTGATTGATGAATTGGTTCTCAAACGTGTTTTTCCGGAATTCAAAAATGTTGACAGGCGCGAATTGATCATGGCAATTAACGAAGGCCTTCATAATGAAAATGCTGAGTATAAGAAACTCGTGAAGTCATATCAAGATGCATTTAAAAGATTGACTGTCCCTTCCAAGACGATATTCATAATCGAAGAACCCGAGCAGAACTTGTACCCTTCGACTCAGATGAGTTTTATCGATATGCTAGTCTCATTATGCCAAGGAAAATGTGAACATGAGTTTCTGCTTACGACCCACAGTCCATATATCTTGAATCAATTGAATTTATTGGTCAAGCGTAATGATGTCGGCGTGCAAGAAGATGGAATCGCTTCACTTGACTGGAACGATGTCTCTGTATGGGCTATTGAGGATGGCAAGATTAGAGACCTGAAACTTCGCAATGCTCATCTGATTAACCCTGAATATCTTTCGGCTCCACTGGATCAGATATATGAACAATATGAACGGTTATGAAAGAGTTGTTGGAAAGTGACTATATTGTCGGACACAATATTAGTTCACGTGGCGTGACGGTAGTACCTGAGATTACTGATTCTGTCGATTTCGATTTGAAGGATGGCTTCCCGATAGAGATACTTACCTTAGGTATGGGCCAGTTGTCCATTCATAACGAGAAAGGCAATCTGGAGATTATTCACTACGAAAATTTCGTAAACCAATGCAAACGTCCCGCTTCGTTCTTGAGGGGAAGAAGCAAGTGTGACTTGATATTGACGTGTATTGACAATCGTGAAACGGTGCTGCTGATAGAGATGACCGCTGCGTTGGGAAATATTGCAAATCTTCAGAAAGCGATTGTACGTGAGACCGACGGGGCAACTGCATTCCCAGGAGGGAAGTTTGAGAAGTGCGAATTTCAATTGTATAGCAGCCTTAGGGATTTAATGTATGTACAATCTATATCAGAGGTCTTGAATGCTTATGCCAAAAGGATTTGCCTTATGGCATACAAGATCGAACCATATAGAGACACTTCCATAATCCACACGAGGCCTTATTCCAGGTATCTGCAAATTGAATCAAAAGCCACATCGGATAATGGCGCCATTATCCCTTGTCCAGCAATCGAAGTTTTGGGATTTGAATATCGCAGGATAGAGCATTCTTATGTTTTCTCATTATAAAGGACTGTCAATGAAAACGGTTTCCGACGCCATTTCAAGGCTAGCACACTTTATCATGAGTTTAGAATTTCAACAAAGATTTCGATGCGGCTTGGATTTCCGGGCCTGCCCTCTTTTAAGTGAATCAACTAACGTTATATCAAGATAATATGAATTCATTTTTTGTTTACGGAATCATCTTTTTGATTCTTCTTGTCTTGGAATTGGCCTATTTCAAGGTGGCAGACAGATTCAATATCATTGACAAACCTAATCAGCGCTCGTCGCACTCCAGCATTGTCCTGCGTGGCGGTGGGATTATTTTTCTTTTGGCGTTGTGGATTTGGTTGGCTTTTGCTGCGGCAGGGTGGATACCTTCGTTGAATCTGGAAATCGGGGACTACATCTGGTTCCTGCTGGCAGTGACGTTAGTTGCCGGAGTGAGTTTCATTGACGACATTCATTCGTTGCCGGACAGCGTGCGGCTTGTGGCGCAATTCGGAGCTATGCTGATGATGTTTTATCAGCTGGACATCTTGCATCTGAATATGTGGTGGGTGGTGATACTTGCACTCATAGTTTGCGTAGGTGCGTCTAATGTCATCAATTTCATGGATGGAATCAATGGTATCACGGGGGCGTATGCGCTTGCATCGCTTATACAAATGGCTCTGCTCAATCAGAGTATGGATTTTGTGAATCAATCTCTTATCTTCGTGGTGATTCTTGCGGACATGGTATTCTGTTATTTCAATTTCAGGCCCAAGGGTAAGGCGAAGTGTTTTGCAGGTGATGTGGGGTCAATCGGAGTGGCTTATATCCTGCTGTTTCTGATCGGGGCATTGATCCTCAGGACTGGAGATATCACTTGGCTGATTTTCTTGCTGGTCTATGGCGTGGACGGCTGTCTTACGATTTGTCATCGCATGATGTTGCATGAGAATCTGGGAGAAGCGCATCGCAAGCATGCATATCAGATTATGGCGAATGAATTGAAGATCGGGCATGTGAAGGTGGCATCGCTCTACGCGTTGCTGCAGCTGGCGGTGTCTCTCGGATTCATTTATATTATTCCGAATACACCTCTGGCGCATTGGCTCTATCTGCTTGGTGCATTGATTGTTCTAAGCATCGCCTATATCGTATTCATGAAAAAGTATTATCATCTCCATGAGGAATATCTGAAGTCGTTAAAATAGTGAAATTATGTTGGAAATTGACAATAAGTTCATCTCGAAGTTGCTGTCCGAGGCTGCGGAAAATCCACGGCTTCGTCAGAACTATGACCTGCGCACGTCATCCGACGACAATAGCCAGCGTATGCTCAATGCTCTTCTTCCCGGCACAGTGGTTCCTATCCATCGGCATCCGCACAGTACCGAGAATGTCCTGCTGCTTCATGGAAAATTGGTCGAGGTCCTTTACGAGGAAGAGCGACCTGGAGACGGCATTGAATCTGGAGATGGCATTGAACAGAAGCAGGATATGGCAATTGGGCGTCGCCTCCATGAAACGGCACGCATTGTCCTGAACCCGTCTTCCGGCAATTACGGCTGCGTCGTCCCCGCCGGCACATGGCACACGGTCGAAGTCCTAGAGCCTTCCGTTATCTATGAAGCCAAGGACGGAAAGTACGGCGATGACGGGAGCGAGGCGGTGTGAGTTTTGGGGTGGTGGAGATGTGTGATTGCAAGTGTAAATGTCGGAAACGTTGTCGGAAACCCAACGCACTGTCGAACGAGACTTCGCCATACTGCAGAAGGCAGGAATAATTAGACATGAATGGAAAGTTAATGCAGGCATCTGGGTTGTGCTTGAAAACTCCAAATAGTTCGTATTAAAAATGACAGACAATTTATTTTTCAGGCTGATACAAAACGCGGTAGGCACGGCTGACGGGTTCGGGCCGGTGGTGCCGTCGGCGGAGGATTGGTCGGCGATGTATAGGGAGGCGCAGAAGCAGACGTTGCTCGGGGTGTGCTTTGCAGGGGTGCAGAGGGTATGCCGTGCCCATCCGGATCAGGCGGTGAACCTGCCGGCCGCACTGAAAATGAGATGGTTGGGTGCAGCGGCCAATATGCAGAAGCATAATGAGGTGATGAACCGGCATTGCGTCGAGCTGCAGGAGATGTTCGACCGCGACGGAATGCGTCTGACTACGTTCAAGGGGCAGAGCGTGGCGGCTCTTTATGATGAAGAGTTGCGTGGTCTGCGACAGGCGGGGGACATTGACGTATATGTGGAATGCGGACGGGAGAAGGCATTGGAATACCTGAGGAAGAAGGGCATTGACAATGGCGGCTGGGACTATGTGCATGCGCATCCGAAGATCTTCAATGATGCTGAGGTGGAGCTGCACTATAGGCTGAGCATTTCTCATAATCTTTTCAAGAACAGGAAGATACAGGAGTTCTGGGGGAGTCATGTGGCGGATTTTTTCGCAGGGAAGGCTGAACTGCCTTGTGGGGAAATCGTCTGCCCGTCCGACTACATCCATCTGTTTTACCTGCTGCATCATGCGTTCAGGCACCTCATTTCCGGCGGAATCGGTCTGCGTCAGATGATGGACATCTATTTTGCGATTCTGCATCGCGATGCCGGGATGGATGCCAGGCTTATGAAGGATGTCAATGACATGGGCATGACCCGTTTCGCTTCCGCGTCAATGTGGGTGCTCCGGACTGTGTTTGCATTGCCTGAGATTCCGTCACTCTGGAATGCTGATGAGGCAGAAGGACAATTTCTGCTCAACGAAATAATGGCGGGAGGGAACTTCGGGCATGGTGATACCAGGTTCCGCCACCCGACGTCCCGTGCCGGAAAGCTTGTCGAAATCGCCAGGCGCAATCTCCACTTGTTGAGCCATTACGAAAGCGACGCGCTCGCTGCCCCGTTCTACTACATCTGGCACTTCTTCTGGAAACGGATTCAGATTTGCAGGATGTGGTTCAGATGTCGTGCCTGATTGACATTGTCCTGGTGGATTCTCAGAAGGACAATGTCGAGATGGATTACGATAAACTGGCTGATGCAATCACGGAACGCACCAAAGTTATTGTCCCTGTGGATATTGCTGGTATCTGCGCTGATGTGGATAAGGTCCGTGAGATAGTGAGCCGTCCTGAAATTCTGGCAAAATTCCATCCTGCGAATGACATTCAGAAGCTTCTGGGCCGTATCGCCATTTCCAATGACTGCGCTCATTCATTTGGTGCTTCGCGTCATGGCAAGATGGCTGGCGAGATTGCTGATTTCTCTTCGTTCTCTTTCCATGCGGTGAAGAATTTCACAACTGCCGAAGGCGGTGCATTGACATGGAATCTGCCGTTCGGAAACGAGAAGGTGGAGCGTCAGCAGGTGTATTGTGGAAGTCCTGTGCCTTTCATTGAGGGTGAGTTCTGGAACGAGTTTATCTACCGTCTCTCCCAGTTGTTCTCGCTTCATGGCCAGAACAAGGATGCGCTCGCAAAAACGAAGCTAGGTGCATGGGAGTACGATATCATTGGCCCATGGTACAAATGCAACATGACCGACATCATGGCGGCTCTTGGTCTAGTCCAGTTCGAGCGTTACCCGTCAATGCTGGAGAAGCGTCACGAGATGGTTTCATTGTACAATGCCGGCATCGATTCTCTGAACGCTGGCCTTGATGCAGCCCATCAGGTCAAGTATCTGAATCACAGGGCTCCAGATCATTGTTCTTCGCACCATCTTTACCTGGTCCGTCTTCAGGGCCGCACCCGCGAAGAGGCCAACAAAGTTATCGAGCAGATGGCCGAGCGCGGCATCGCAACCAATGTCCACTACAAGCCTCTCCCGATGATGACCGCCTACAAGGCTCACGGCTTCGACATCGCCGATTTCCCGAACGCCTATCACCTGTTCGAAAATGAAATCACGCTCCCTCTGAATACCAAAATGTCAATGGAGGACGCCGAGTACGTGATAGAGAATTTCGCGGAGATTGTTCGTGGACTGTAGGGGAGAGAGATGGTGTGATTGTGTTGGAATGGCGGAGCCTTGACGGCTCCGTATTTTTGTGTAGGCAGTGTGTTGGTGTATTAGTGTTGTATGATTGTGTGCTCTGAAGAGAATGAGTCTATTGATACAAGCAGAACTTTTATGGAAGCGTACAATCTCTTGACCGCCGGCGATGGCGACCTTCCCTGCGAGGTTGTTGTGCGCTTCTCCTCAAAAAGTAAGTTTACGTGCAAGATTGAAAGTCATTAACGAGAATACTAGTTATTTGCTCTTGATTGGTTCGCTCTTGGCTTTAGGCTCATCGCTTAAACTTGTTTGTTCTGTTTTATTTCCACTCTCTTTTTTTGAATATTGATTTGTAGTATCCATTTTTGCGCTTGATCCAATTTCAAAAGCGGTAGATTCCTGCAGTATGTTCTTCACGTTTTCGATTGTTGTTTCAGGAAAATCAAGAGTTTTAGCATGGTCTTGCGTAAATTCCAAGAATCTATCTAAGGTATAAATATAAAACAACTGTTCTGCGTTATTAACCCTATCGCAAAACTCTTGAGATAATGCATGCAATGGGCCGATCTTTTTTCCTTCAACTTCTTCTATCCAATCTCTTTTTGTATCATTGGTTATAAAAATTATACTTTTCTTTTCATTTACAGCTAGTCTTAAAATTTCTTCCCAATTTATGTAATCACCATAACGATTTTTAGTTTTTGTAGAGTCCTTCCAACCTGGTGGAATTTTTTGATCAAATCTTTTTTTACCGTTTTCTTGTAATTTATCAATTTCTTCTTTAGTAAACGGTTCTAGTACCCTATCGTTAAGTAAATCTGCCATTCTATTTTGCATTTCGCCATATAAAAGCTCATTCAAAATATAATCGTTTTGTAAACTAAAATCTTTATCTATTTGAGATTTTAATTGTTTTATCAGTTTTGCCGTATCATCTGAAATATATGGTTGATTTCTTTTTGCATTTAAAGATTTCTCAAAATTGTTAAAATCATCCGTAGCTGTCTTAATTTTATGATATTGCTCCATTAGCACATCATTTATCCGATTATTGTATTCTTCTGCTGCATGATACGGAATTCGTATTTGCGCTGAATAGTTTTTCAAAACATTAAAAACTTGTTCTGTTAAACTTTTATTCAAACGAAATATATCTAGTAGAGCATTCGCATCAAAAACAAATAAACAATCGGAAAATTTCGATAACAGCTCTTCCTTGTGGATATGGTAATATCCTCGAAATTTCGTTTTCATTAAAACTATATTTTACTTGACGTTACTGAATCATAAGTCGTTGCTAATGGACTTACTTTAACATCGTCGCACTGTTTGTCAAAATGAGTCAATAGCATTTCTACAAATCTACCATGGTATATGGCATAATCAATGACAGATAGATTTCGATCATTTCTACATAGTATACCAAAAACAACTCTGTTCGCTTCTACAAAGGGGCGAATCCATGCATTATAACGCCACTGGTCCGTATCATGAGTGAAATCTCCATCGTTATCATACATCCATGTGGTAATCTTTTTGTCATCTATATACTCTTTAATCTCCCTTACAAGTTTAGAAGGAGTTTCTGTTCCAACAAATATTGCCATAATACAATTATATTTACCCTAAATATCGCAGCATAGTCTGCATGAAAATTATAAGCCGTGATAAACAAACCTTTATAAAGGCATGATAAAACTGGAGATGTACCTATATTAGTTGTTATTAATATTATGTTAACAGTATAGATAGTCACCAACTCGGGCGAATATACGACTTTAATATGAGAACGTCAACCATTTAGAAGTAATTTTTCAATATGTTTCACGGCTCTTTCATTTAAAACTGGCGCGGACTCTCAAAGAAGTTGTTATTTTAGGGACTGTCGTGAATTGCCAAAAAAAGTTTTCGACTTTCCTAACGAGTTGATTGATAAAGTGATAGAGATTTCGTAACTTTGAAAGAGGGAAAAAAAATTCCCCCCAACCACCGTCGAAAGTGAGAAATTGGGGGAATCGCAAAATTAATCT
>OHJN01000744.1_pt1 | contig 15995 bp, 8 predicted proteins | sample 1568531 | NCBI WGS metagenome assembly OHJN01 (sample SAMEA3879594, study PRJEB24766) | human gut metagenome | biome: human-associated habitat; feature: feces | place: USA | collected 1985/1987
CACAGTTTGAGCTATTTCTGGATATTACCGCCGCTGGCAGGTATCATCGTGCAGCCCATCGTAGGAGCTGCCAGCGACAGGACATGGACACGGTTCGGACGTCGCATTCCCTATCTGTTCATCGGCTCGCTGGTTGCGGTACTCGTCATGTGCCTGCTGCCCAATGCCGGCAGTTTCGGTATGGCGGTGAGCACGGCCATGATTTTCGGTCTGGTATCGCTGATGTTTCTGGATACTTCCATTAATATGGCAATGCAGCCGTTCAAGATGATGGTAGGCGACATGGTGAACGAGAAACAGAAAGGACTTGCCTATTCCATCCAGAGTTTCTTATGCAATGCCGGCAGCCTGGTGGGCTATCTGTTCCCGTTCATATTTGCGTGGGTGGGTATCAGCAATACGGCACCCCAAGGGGTTATTCCCGATTCCGTAATCTACTCGTTCTATATCGGGGCCGCCATTCTGATATTCTGCGTTATTTATACAACGGTCAAAGTCAAGGAAATGCCGCCCGCAGAGTATGCCCAATATCACGGTATCACGGAAGAGCAGGAACATGAGAAAATCAATATGCTGAAGCTGCTGGTAAAAGCGCCGAAAGCCTTTTGGACGGTAGGGCTGGTGCAGTTCTTCTGCTGGTTCGCCTTTATGTTCATGTGGACATACACCAACGGAAGCATCGCCGCAAATGTATTTGACGCTCCCACCGTTGAAAATACGGTAAACGGAATCACAAAAATAGTTCTCGACACCAAGAGCCTGCAATATCAGGAAGCTGCCAACTGGGTAGGCGTACTGTTTGCCGTACAGGCTATCGGTTCCGTACTTTGGGCAATCTGCATTCCCATGTTCAAAGACCGCCGCTTCATTTACGCGCTGAGCCTCGTGCTGGGCGGTATCGGATTTATATCCACCTATTTCGTACACAGCCCGTATGTGCTGTTCGTATCTTTCCTGCTGATAGGCTGCGCATGGGCCGCCATGCTGGCACTGCCTTTCACCATCCTGACCAACGCCTTGTCCGGCGGACACATGGGTACGTATCTCGGACTGTTTAACGGAACCATCTGTATTCCGCAAATCGTAGCAGCGGCGTTAGGCGGAAGTATTCTGGCACTGTTTACGCCGGAAGGGATGCTTCCCCCTGAAATAAACATGCTGGTAACGGCGGGTGTGATGCTTATAATCGGAGCTGCCTGCGTATATTTGATAAAAGAGACCAAAGGAGAAAGGGCGTAAACAGCCCCTATCCTCACCGATGAATATATGCTTCCTCACCGGTAAGAGGGTGTAAAATACACTTGATGATTTCTTTTAGGCACGGATTACGCGGATTGACACGGATTTATTTTATCTCTTTTCCGTGAAATCCGCGTAATCCGTGCCTAAAAATAAATAAATAGCAAACGAATTTTAGTTTTGGCACATTCTTCTTTTTTCCGCATCCTATTTGTTTATCCGTTTATTTGTCTATCTTTACACCGATAACACAGAAAAAGAGCGCCATGAAGAAATACCTTAAAACCGATGAATGGAATATTATAGAAGATAGTTTTCAAGCCGACCGCATGCGGTGGTCGGAAAGCATATTCAGTCTTGGAAACGGCCGTTTCGGACAACGGGGACATTTTGAAGAACCATACAGCAGCGACAGCTATCGCGGCGCATTCGTGGCAGGTATCACCTTTCTGGACAAAACGCGTGTAGGCTGGTGGAAGAACGGTTTTCCGCAATTCTACACACGCATCCCCAATGCTCCGGACTGGAGCAGTATCAGCCTGCGCCTCATCGACGAGGAACTAGACCTGGCACAATGGGATGTGGACAGTTTCAACAGACGCCTCGACATGAAAGCGGGTATTTCTTATCGGGACGCGGAAGTAACCTCTTCGCGGGGAAACAAACTCCGCCTGCACGTGGAACATATCGCCAATATGGCTCACCCCAATCTCTGCCTTATAAAGTACAGCGTTACGTCCGTCAACTATACAGGCAAGGTTTCACTTGTGCCTATCCTTGACGGAGACACCGCGAACCCGGTCAGGCATCCGGATGAAAAGATATGGAATATCCTGCGCTCCGGCACCACCAGCGACTGCGCCTATCTGTGGACGCAAACCAGGCGGGAAGATGCGCAAATATGCTATGCCATGACCTACCGGTTCTTCAAGAACAATAAAGAGACTTTTGCCAACCCGATACGGATAGAAAAAGAAAAACAGGCCGGTTTCAGCGTAGGCACTGAAGTGAAGCCGGGAGATACCGTGACGCTCGTCAAATACATTGCCATAGCATCTTCCCTTTATTATGAACGGCAGGATTTGATAGAAGCCTCCGTAGCAGAAGCCCGCAACGCCCAAAGTACAGGTTGGGATGCTCTGGAACAGGAGCACCGGAATGCCTGGCAGGAGATATGGGACGAAACCGATGTCAGTATCGAAGGCGACCCGGAAGCCCAGCAAGGCATACGCTACAACATCTTCCAGCTCTACCAGACATACCGGGGAGACGACCCCCGCCTGAATATCGGCCCCAAAGGTTTCACCGGCGAGAAGTACGGCGGAAATACTTACTGGAATACCGAATTGTGCTGCGTACCTTTCTTCCTGCTTTCCACCCCGAAGAAGATTGCCGAAAACCTGCTGATATACCGCTATAAGCAACTGCCCAAAGCCATTGAGAATGCCCGTAAGTTGGGATTCGACCATGGAGCCGCCCTCTTCCCGCAGGTCACCAGCAACGGAGAAGAGTGCCACAGCGAATGGGAGATTACTTTTGAAGAGGTTCACCGGAACAATATGATTGTCTATGCCATTCTGCAACATGCCACGCTTACGGGTACGCTGGACTACATCGCCCATTACGGATTGGAAGTAATGATAGCCGTCAGCCGCTTCTGGAGCCAACGGGTGTCTTTCTCGCAACCTAAGCAGAAATACGTCATTCTGGGAGTTACCGGACCCGATGAATACGAAAACAACGTAAACAATAACTGGTATACCAACTACTCCTGCATGCGTTGCCTCGAAACCACTCTCAGTTTCCTTGAAATCATTGCCCGGCAATATCCCGATGAATATGCCCGCATATGCAGCATCACCAACCTGAATTATACGGAAGAGAGTGAACGCTGGCGGGACATTATCGAACGAATGTACCTGCCGGAAAATCCGGAACGCGGTATCTTCATCCAAAACGACGGCTATATGGACAAGGTTCTGCAAAGCACCGATGCCATTCCCGCCGGCGAACGCCCCATCAACCAGTATTGGTCGTGGGACCGTATCCTGCGTTCGTGCTACATCAAGCAGAGTGATGTCCTGCTCGGCCTGTACCTCTATTATTTCAACTTCGACCGGGAGACCATCCGCCGCAACTTCGAATTCTACGAACCGATGACCGTGCACGAGTCTTCCCTCTCCCCGCACATCCACTCCATTCTTGCCGCACGCATCGGGAAAGTGGAAAAGGCATACCAACTATTCTTACACGCTACCCGCCTCGACCTGGACGACTACAACAATGAAGGAGACCAGGGACTGCATATAACCAGTATGCCGGGCAGTTGGCTGGCTGTTGTACGCGGATTTGCAGGATTGCAGATACAGGGCGGCACGCTTAAGATTGAACCGGTCATACCGGCGAAATGGAGCGGCTATTCGTTCAAAGTGAATTACTTGGGCAATACGCTGCATATACAGGTAGGCAAAGAAATAAAAATCAGCCTGACCGCAGGAAAACAATTGAACATACAGGTATATCAAAACGTTTATGAATTAAAACAAGGGTTGGATTTGACTGTCAACCGCAAAGACTTGTCTTAATCAAAAACAAATGAAGAAAATGTATCTGTTCGCCCTGACGGTGACACTTATCGTCACGTCCTGCGGGCAAAAGAAAGGGGAAGATATTCCCCTCGTGCGACCTGTGAAAACCGCCACCGTAAGTTCACAGTCGGTAATACTCAAAGACTTTTCCGGCATGGTGGAAGCGGTGGAATATGTGAAACTGGCATTTCGTGTCAGCGGACAAATCATCGACCTTCCGGTAGTGGAAGGACAAAGGGTCAGGAAAGGACAACTGATTGCCGCCATCGACCCGCGGGATATTTCCCTGCAATATGCCGCCGACAAGGCTGCCTATGAAACCGCTGCCGCCCAGGTGGAGCGCAACAAACGGCTGTTGGGCCGCCAAGCCATCTCCCTGCAGGAGTATGAAATAAGCGTAGCCAATTACCAGAAAGCCAAATCGGCCTACGAGCTGTCCACCAACAATATGCGCGATACAAAACTGCTCGCCCCCTTCGACGGCTCTATCGAGAAGCGCCTGGTAGAGAACTATCAGCGCGTCAATTCGGGAGAAGGGATTGTGCGGCTGGTAAATACGCAGAAACTGCGCATAAAATTTACCGTACCCGATGATTACCTGTACCTGCTTCGTGCCAAAGACGCCACATTCAAGGTGGAGTTCGATACGTACAAAGGCAATATATTCAATGCCAGACTGGAAGAGTATCTTGACATATCGACCGACGGCACGGGTATTCCGGTTACCATCACCATCGACGACCCCGCCTTCGACCGTGCCGTATACGATGTGAAACCCGGATTTACCTGCAACATCCGCCTCGCTTCGGACATCGCTCCCTTTATAGAAGAAAAACTGATGAATGTACCGCTGAGTGCCGTATTCGGTGACAGCGAAAACAAGAATACCTACGTATGGGTGGTGAAAGACAACAGGGTAAGCCGCCGCGAAGTAACCGTGTATTCGCCGACCGGTGAAGCCAATCTTCTAATATCCAAAGGACTGAAACCGGATGAAACCGTTGTCATTGCCGGAGTATACCAACTGGTAGAGGGACAGAGGGTAAAAGAGGTGGAATAACCGCTTTCCCTCTATCACTTCATAACTTTATCATCCTATCACCTTTTATATATGAACTTAGCCAAATATTCATTAGATAATACAAAGATTATCTATTTCTTCCTTGCCGTGCTGCTCATCGGCGGCATATTCTCATTCGGCCGTTTGGGGAAGAAAGAAGATGCACCCTTTGTCATCAAGACAGCGGTCATCATGACACGCTATCCCGGAGCCGAGCCTGCCGAAGTGGAACGGCTCATTACCGAACCCATCTCCCGCGAAATACAGAGCATGAGCGGAGTGTACAAGATTAAATCGGAATCCATGTACGGACTTTCCAAAATTACGTTCGAGCTACAGCCGTCGCTTTCCGCAGCATCTATCCCGCAGAAGTGGGACGAACTGCGCCGGAAGGTTCTCAACATACAGCCCCAACTTCCGGCAGGAGCTTCCGTACCGACGGTATCGGACGACTTCGGCGATGTATTCGGCATTTATTACGGACTGGTCGGCGACGACGGCTTCTCTTACGAAGAAATGCGCAACTGGGCGGAGCGTATCAAGACGCAGGTTATCACTGCCGAAGGGGTTATGAAAGTAGCCCTGTTCGGCACACAGACGGAAGTAATCAATATCTTTATCTCCGTAAACAAACTGGCTGGAATGGGCATCGACCCCAAACAACTGGCAAGCCTGCTGCAATCGCAAAACCAGATTATCAATACCGGTGAAATCAGTGCAGGCGAACAGCAGCTACGCGTTGTTGCCAACGGCACTTATACCACCGTCAACGACATCCGCAGCCAGATAATCACTACTCCCGGCGGCCAAGTCAAGCTGGGCGATATAGCGATTGTAGAAAAAGGTTATATGGATCCTCCCGGCACTATCATGCACGTAAACGGGAAGCGCGCTATCGGCATCGGTATCTCCACCGATCCCCAAAAGGATGTGGTGAAAACCGGCGAACTGGTAGATAAAAGGCTCGCCGAGCTGCTGCCTCTTATCCCCGTAGGACTGGAGCTGGAAAGCCTCTATCCTGAAAACGTCATTGCCAAAGAAGCCAACAACGGTTTCATCATCAACCTGATAGAGTCTATCCTGATCGTAATCGTCATCATCATGCTGGTAATGGGTCTGCGCGCCGGCGTATTAATCGGTTCTTCACTGATATTTTCCATTGGCGGCACACTGCTCATCATGTCGTTTTTGGGCGTAGGACTGAACCGCACTTCCCTTGCAGGTTTCATCATAGCTATGGGCATGCTGGTGGACAACGCCATTGTGGTGACAGACAATGCACAAATCGCCATAGCACGCGGTGTGAACAGGCGAAAAGCACTGATAGACGGTGCCACCGGGCCGCAGTGGGGATTGCTGGGAGCAACTTTCATAGCCATCTGTTCTTTCCTTCCGCTTTATCTTGCACCGTCTTCCGTAGCCGAAATCGTAAAGCCGTTATTCATTGTATTGGCTATCTCACTGGGATTAAGCTGGGTACTGGCATTGACGCAAACCACGACATTCGGCAATTTCATACTGAAAGCCCAAGCAGGCAACAACGGTAAAGATCCGTACGACAAGCCCTTCTACCATAAGTTTGCATCTATCCTCAGCATACTGATACGCAGGAAAGCGTTGACATTGGGAAGCATGGTCGTCCTGTTCGTCCTCTCTCTCGTTGTAATGGGACTGATGCCGCAAAACTTCTTTCCTTCGCTGGACAAACCCTACTTCCGCGCCGATGTGTTCTACCCCGACGGATACAGCATCCGCGACGTAGAGAAAGAGATGAAGAAAGTGGAGGCCCACCTGCTGGAACAGCCGGAAGTGAAACGGGTGTCAGTTACCTTCGGCAGCACCCCGTTGCGCTACTATCTGGCATCTACTTCCGTTGGGCCCAAACCCAACTTTGCCAATCTGCTGGTGGAGGTGACAGACAGCAAGTACACCAAAGAATATGAAGAGCATCTGGACAGCTATATGAAAGAGAACTACCCCAATGCCATTACCCGCACCACGCTGTTCAAACTCTCGCCTGCCGTAGACGCCGCTATCGAAATAGGTTTTATCGGCAATAACACAGACACTTTGGTAGCGCTGACCAACAAGGTTCTGGAAATAATGCACCGCGACAACGATCTTATCAATGTGCGTAACTCCTGGGGCAACAAAGTTCCCATATGGAAACCGATATACAGCCAAGAGCGTGCGCAACCGTTAGGCGTATCCCGCCAGAGCATGGCGCAAAGCATACAAATAGGAACCAGCGGAATGACCTTAGGGGAATACCGCCAAGGCGATCAGGTGCTTCCTATCCTACTGAAAGATAATGCAATCGACTCATTCCGCATCAACGACCTCCGCACGTTGCCGGTGTTCGGGACTACGCGTGAAACGACAACGCTGGAGCAGGTAGTCAGCGATTTCGACTATCAGTATAAATTCTCCAACGTAAAGGACTACAACCGGCAAATGGTTATGATGGCGCAAGCCGATCCCCGTCGGGGCGTAAATTCCATTGCCGCCTTTAACCGCGTATGGAAACAGGTGCAAAAGGAGATAGATGTACCCGAAGGATACACCATGAAGTACTTCGGCGAGCAGGAAAGCCAAGCAGAATCCAATGCGGCATTGGCAGCCAATATGCCGCTGACGTTCTTCCTTATGTTCGTCACCCTGCTGTTCCTGTTCAAGAGCTATCGCAAACCTATCGTCATCCTGCTGATGCTCCCTCTCATCTTTATCGGCATCGTACTGGGGCTGTTGCTATTGGGCAAGACATTCGACTTCTTCGCTATCTTGGGATTACTGGGGCTGATTGGGATGAACATCAAAAACGCCATTGTCCTCGTAGATCAGATTGATGCGGAGACAGCCATGGGGAAAACGCCGCGCGAAGCGGTTATCAGTGCAACGACCACCCGCATTGTCCCCGTAGCCATGGCATCGGGAACAACCATTCTGGGCATGCTGCCATTGCTGTTCGATGCCATGTTCGGCGGTATGGCCGCCACTATCATGGGCGGTCTGCTTGTAGCTTCGATACTCACCCTGTTCGTATTGCCGGTGGCCTATTGTGCAATACACAAGATAAAGGGATAAGGGAATTTGCAATTTGACTATTTACGATTTACAATTTGAATGATGAGAAAGATTATATTTATACTATCATTAATGGGCTTCGGCATAAGCAGCGTGGCACAGGAAGCATATCTCAGCCGCGAGGCCTATCGGAACAAAGTGGAGGCATACAGCCAACTGTTGAAACAGCAACGCCTGAAAGCAGCGGCAAGCACCGAAGCGCGGAAAATAGCGCAGACAGGCTTTCTCCCGAAGATAGACATCACAGCCGAAGGAACCGCCAACCTAAATCGCCTGGACGACTGGAACAGCCCCGCAGGACAGTACAGCCTCTTTATACAGGCGGTTCACTCATTGCCCAAAAGAAGATTGCCAAAGCCGACGAAGAGCTGGACAGGCTGGCCGTAGAACTGACGCTCGACCAAATACATTATCAGAGTGATGCCGTCTATTGGAACGCCTCGGCCGCATTGGCCACACTCGAAGCCGCAGCCCGTTTTGAAGAAATCATCAATCAACAGTACAACATCATCTTGGACAGGTTTAACGACGGCGCCATCAGCCGTACGGACCTGCTGATGATTTCCACCCGCAAGAAAGAAGCGGAATTACAGTATATCAAGGCTCGCCAGAATCACACCCTTGCCTTACAACAACTGAATATTCTGATGGGAGCAAAACCGGATGCCCCGGTAGACAGCCTTTGTGAAATCGGCACCCTCTCCCAACCCGTCAATTTATTGAGTCTCGATGAAGTTTTAGGACGCCGCGCCGACTATGCCGGCACCAACGTCAGCATTGCCAAGAGCGAAGCGCAACGCAAAGCCGCCCTCAGCCGGTACAATCCTCAGCTCAGCATGTTTCTGGCCACCGGGTGGGACACCGGTATCACCTATATGGGACAAGATGTGCCCCATACACCCATTGCCGGTCTCAATCTCAACATTCCCATTTTCCGGTGGGGTGCACGCTTCAAAACCAATCGTCAGCAAAAGGCATATATCGGCATCCAGAAATTACAGCAAAGCTATATAGCCGATAATATCCTGGAAGAGCTGTCCGCCGCCACCACCAAACTGGCAGAAACGGAACAACAGGTACGGACGGCCCGAGAGAATACGGCGCTTGCCGAAGAAAACCTCGACTTGGTTACCTTCTCATACAATGAAGGCAAAGCAAGCATGGTCGATGTGCTTTCCGCACAACTATCATGGACACAGGCGCAAACCAACCTTATCAACGCATACCTTGCCGCAAAAATGGCAATGGCGGAATACAGAAAAGTCATCAGCGAATAAAAGCAGACAAACATAAAAAAAGAACGTGCCGGAATAAGGATTCATTTTTCAACCTTATTCCGGCACATTCTTTTTTTATGTCGTAAATCTCCTATCCGAGGAACGAAATCAGCACGCCCGCTGCCACCGCAGATCCGATGACACCGGAAATATTGCTGGACATACAATAGTTCAGCACATGGTTTTTGGGATCATACTTGGTTGCAATTTCATTACATACCCGGCTCGCCATAGGCACAGCACTCAATCCCGTTGCACCGATCAGCGGATTAATCTTCTTCTTGGAGAACAGATTGAACAGTTTCACAAAGAAGATACCGCCCGAAATGGACAAGGCAAATGCAAGGAAGCCGCCGACAACGATGCCGATAGTGGTCCAGTTGAGGAATGCCTCACTCGTCATGGTAGCGCCCACACTCAGTCCGAGGAAGATGGTTGCCGCATTCATAATGCTGTTGGCTGCCGCATCGAACAGACGGCTGGTATCGGAACCGATTTCCTTAATCAGGTTACCGAACATCAGCATACCAATCAAAGGCACTGCCGTCGGCACGAAGAGAGCTACAATGGTAGTAACGGCAATCGGGAAAATAATCTTCAGTACACGCAGATTCTTTATCTCGGTCTTTGACGGATAGAGCTTTTCCTGCTCCTTCATGTTAATCATCAGTTCCTTCTTGCTGCAGAGCAGTTTCACAACCAATGGAATGATAACCGGAACCAGCGCCATGTACGAATAAGCCGCAATGGCAATAGGGCCCAGCAGATGCGGAGCGAGCTTGATAGTGGTGAAGATAGCCGTAGGACCGTCCGCACCGCCGATAATACCCAATGCACCGGCTTCCTGCGGCGTGAAGCCCATCATTACGGCACACAACAGTACGGTAAAGATACCAAGCTGCGCAGCCGCACCGAATATGGAAAGACGCAGATTGCGGAGCATCGGTCCGAAGTCCGTCAGCGCACCCACACCCATAAAGATGACAGGCGGCAGAAATCCGGTCTTTATCAGCATATAGTAGATGAAGTTCATCAGTCCGAGGTCGTGTGCAATCTCGTGCAACGGCATTTCCCAGATGTTCTTCAACACTCCGTTCACCATTACCATGCCGTTTTCATCTGCCTGGATAACCCCCATGTCGCCACCGGGGAAATTGGCAATGAGCACACCGAAAGCAATGGGAACCAGCAACAGCGGTTCGTAATGCTTCCTGATGCCCAGATACAGCAAAATAAAGGCAATGGCATACATTATAAGGAACGACGGATCGGCAATGATATTGCTGAACGCCGTCATATCATAGAGTTTCGCAAATATATCTTCCATCATCCAATCTTCATTAATACATCATCTTCAGAAACAGAATCACCCGGATTGACGCAGATAGCGGTCACCGTTCCGCTGAAGTCGGCACGGATGGCATTATAGGTTTTCATGGCCTCGATGTAGCAAAGCAGGTCGCCCTCCTTCACTTTATCTCCTACCTTGAGGGGAGTTTCCTGTGCATTCTTGGTCAGGAAGAACTTGCCTTCGAGCGGAGCAGCCACTTCCTGCCCTTCACCGGCGGGAGCGGTAATCTTGTCGGTGGCGGAAGCCGGCAGGTCGATGTCGCCGTAAGCCACCGTCACGCGATAAGCCTGTCCGTCCACCTGCACGGTGAGCGTCTTGGGTTTGGCGTCGTCCAGAGGGGATTTGTCGCGTTCGGCACGGCGTTTCTCCACATCGGCAAGGAAATCCTCTTTCGCCTTGCCACTCTTGTAAGCCTCGTACTGTGCCGGATGCATAGCGTATTCAAAGAGTTCTTCATCATCTTCGCCAAGTTCCCACTTGTTTTCCTTCATCAGCTTGCGGTACTTGTCGAGTGCATCGGGATAGTTGTCCTGCGGATTGCCGTTGAAGAACTTACGTCCTTCGCGCTCCGCCTTTTCAACGAGTTCGGGAGCGAGTTCGCCCGGCAGCTTGCCTGCCTTACCCAACAGCATGTCCCAAATATCGTCGGCTATCATGCCCCAACGCTCTTTTCCTTTCTCCATGGCCATGACGTTCATCATGGAAAGGTTCTTGACGTACTGGCTGAACGGAGTCACCAACGGTGGATAACCCACGCGCGGCCATACGTATGCCACTTCGTTGAAGAGTTTGATAAGCAGTTCGTCCTGCTTCATAAACGGCAGGTTGCGTTTGGCCTTGTACTTGTTGATAGATTCCAGATTGGATTCCAGGTCCGCCATCAGGCTTCCCATCATGCCGCCCGGAAGTCCCGGACCAATCAGCAACGAGTTCATCAGACGGTTCTTCGGGCTGATGTACAGACCGAGGAAATCATCCATAAACTCCTGTATAAGTGCACGTACTTTCATGTACGCTTCCATATTGATTTCGGGAACCTTGAAACCTGCATCTTTCAGCATGGCCTGCACGCTGAGCAGGTCGGCATGTCCCGTACCCCATGAAAGCGGCTCCATACCTACGTCGATATAGTCGCAGCCGGCCTCACAAACCGCAAGGATGCTTGCCATGTTGAAACCGGGTCCCGCATGGCTGTGATACTGGATGGGAATGTCCGGATGAGCAGCCTTGATGTTTGCCACAATCTTGCCCAAAGATACCGGACGGCCGATACCTGCCATATCCTTGATACAGATTTCGTCTGCACCCAGCTTGATAAGCTTCAATGCCATATCCGTATAATATTCCACAGTATGGATAGGCGAATGGGTGATACAGAGCGAACACTGCGAAATCATTCCCGCTTCGTGCGCATAAGTGATGGAAGGAGCGATGTTACGTATATCGTTCAGTCCGCAGAAAGTACGTGTGATGTCCGTGCCCTGCGCCTTCTTCACTTTATAAAACAGCTTGCGCACATCGGCAGGCACGGGACTCATGCGCAGGCCGTTCAGTGCACGGTCCAACATATGTGTCTGTATACCGGCTTCGTGGAACGGCTTCGTCCACTCGCGCACAGCTTTATTGGGGTTCTCGCCAAACAATAGATTTACCTGTTCAAAACCGCCGCCATTCGTTTCTACACGAGCGAAACATCCCATCTCGACAATGGCAGGCGCTACCTTTACCAGCTGGTCTACACGGGGCACATATTTTCCGGCACTTTGCCACATATCCCTGAATACCAAGCTGAACTTAATTTCTTTTTTCATACCAAATTATTCCTGTGTGTGTTTATATAAGATTAGTTATTTCAGAGTTTTTCCACTTTCGCAACTTTACCCTTGCCTTGCGTCACTACCGTAACCGCCGCACTGATAGCCGCCATGATATTGCCGGGAACAGCCGCAGGAGCATTTGCCGCCTGTTTGGCAGGAGCGGCCTCTTCGGGTGCATATTTATTCACAAGGGCGATAAGTCCCTTTCCCAAGTAGATTACAATCAGCAAGATGGCAAAGACCGTTGCCATACCTACTATCATTAGCAGGAGCGCTATGTTCAAGTTTTCCATATTATAAATTATTAGTTATTCTATCGGATTTGCAAAAAATCGTCCGAAATTAGTGATAATAGACGAGAATATAGAATATTACAATGATAAATTATGCTAAAATAAAAGTAAAAAAAGAGCAAGTAGCCGGTCACTACATATCTTCCAACGACAAACAAACCGTCTCAATCCGATATTTCGGCAATAGCTTTTTCTTTAAATGTTCCACTTTTCCTGCCAGCAGTTCCGGTTTGAAATTTTTCTTTTGCCGCTTCACTTCTGCCGCCACAGCTTGATTTTTCTCCAATTTCAGAGCAATAATATCAATTTCATTCTGATTGCCCTTCGGCTCCCACCACGAACCTATAGCCCGATATTGGAAACTTTCGGCAAACTGCTGTTTGAAATATCTTTCCAGCATGATACCTGAATAAGTTGAATAGTCGGATTTGATGATGGTCTGCAAACCGATAAAGTTCTTAATCTCTATCAGAGAACGGTAGCGGTCGAAATAGTTAAACCAAAACCGGATGAAATTATCTTGTATTTCATACCTTACAGTTTGACTTCCTTCTTTTGCCAATAAAGGACGCTGGCGGACAATGATGTTGTAATCCTCAATCAACCGCTTTATTTGACCGCCTATGCTTTTGTCTCCCAAAGCGGCTTCTATTTCGGGTTGCGTATTAATGCCACCGGAAATAGCACTTAAGATAGAAAAATAAGTGGCATAGTTTTTCCCGAACTCTTCCACCAGCAGATTTTTTCCTTCATCGGTAAAAGAAGAGTTCTCCCGAACCATAAATGAAATCATCCCGTCTACACTCAATTCGGTGTTGTCACAAAGCAGTTCAACATATTTCGGAACCCCCCCTGTAAAAGAATAGAGGGCAAGCAAATCATCATTGCTGTAATCGGGATTGTAATCAAAGATAATCTCTTTCAATGTAGCCAAATCAAAAGCAGACAGTTTAATGATATTATCAGCTCTACCGAACAAGGGCTCTTTATTGTTCTGAAATATTTTCTGCATCAACGAATAAACGGAACCCGATACAATCAAATTCATCTTAGATTTCTTCCGATAGGTATCCCAAATGTTTTGCATATCGCTATATACCGATTCATTGATGTTATAGAACTCCTGAAACTCATCAATAACCAGATTGAACGGTTTCTGGGAAGACAGTTCCATCAGATACTGAAATAATGACCGGAAAGTACGTATTTCCATTGGAACAAATACATCAAGCGATTGGCCGATAACCGGAATAAATTCAGAACAAAGCGTTGCTTCACTTTTACGCCCCACAAACAGATAAACGGTTGGCATATCTTCAACAGCTTTCATTATAAGGCTTGTTTTACCAATCCTTCTTCTTCCGGTTACCACTGTTAAGCGTGAATGGTCGCTGAAAGACAAATCCCGTATCCGCCGCAGCTCCGCCAACTCGCTTTTCCTATTATAAAATTTCATATTTCCATTTTTGTTACGGCTGTAACTGTTACAGCGGTTACAAAGATATAAGAAATTATCTATATATACTCTATTTTTTCATTTTTCCAAAAGATTTATGCGAATTACCGTATTTCATTCTTGGGGTATCTATTTCTAGTATCTCCATATTTTTTACCACATCCATTCACTTTTCTCTACCATTCATCCCCCACTTCAGAATACATTCTGAAAGGGTGGCATGTCAAAATTAAAATTCGTTTACTTTTTGTTTCTTTTTAGACACAGAATACGCGGATTTCACGGAAAAAGAATAAAAAAAATCTGTGCCTTCCGTGTAATCCGCGTAATCCTTTAGATTTGCGTGCCTAAAAAACATCAAGTGTATTTTAACACCCTTCTGTCATAGCGCAATAGTATATATCTACATTAGAACTCGCTTGTAAAGTGGAACTTGATATGCTTGAAATCCATCTGCGCCATCTGCAGTACGTAGCCGCTGTCTGCAAGGAACACATCCCTGCCCTCACGGTCTTTCGCCATATACTGGTACTTGCGTTTCTTGAACGCTTCCAGTTCGGCAGGGTCATCACTTTCAATCCAGCAGGCCTTGTAAAGGCTCAACGGCTCCCAACGGCATTTGGCACTGTACTCATTTTCCAGACGGTATTGGATTACCTCGAACTGCAACTGCCCTACCGTACCGATAATCTTGCGTCCGTTAAACTGGTTGACAAACAACTGCGCTACACCTTCGTCCATCAACTGGTCGATACCTTTGGCAAGCTGCTTCTGTTTCATCGGGTCGGCATTCTCGATATACTTGAACATCTCGGGCGAGAAGCTCGGCAGTCCGCGGAAGTGAAGCATCTCACCCTCCGTCAGCGTATCGCCGATTTTGAACGTACCGTTGTCCGGCAAACCGATGATATCTCCCGCCCACGCCTCATCGATGGTAGTCTTGCGCTGCGCCATAAACTGCGTGGGCGACGAGAAACGCATGGTCTTGCCATGACGCACATGCAGGTAGGGCGTATTACGGGTGAACTTACCGGAACATATCTTGCAGAATGCGATACATGAGCGGTGGTTCGGGTCGATATTGGCGGTAATCTTAAAGATAAAGCCTGTGAATTTAGGCTCTTCCGGTTCTACTTCGCGTTCTTCCGCCTTCACGGGACGGGGACTGGGAGCAATCTCCACAAAGCAGTCCAGCAACTCCTGCACACCGAAGTTATTCAGGGCGGAGCCGAAGAACACGGGAGCCAGTTCACCTTTCAGATACTCCTCTACCTGAAATTCGGGATACACACCGTCTATCAGTTCCAGTTCGCCGCGCAGCTTGTCCGCCAGTGCCGAACCGATCTGATTATCCAGTTCTTCCGTATTTATATCTACTTCCACCTTTTCCGTCACCACCTGCTTGGAAGGCTGGTAAAGATTGAGATTGCGTTCATAAATGTTGTAAACTCCCTTGAAGCGGGGACCGCTCTCGATAGGCCACGTCAGCGGACGGACATGGATGGAAAGTTCCTCCTCCAGCTCATCCAGCAAGTCGAACGGGTCTTTTGCCTCACGGTCCATCTTATTGATGAAGATAATCACCGGAGTGTTGCGCATGCGGCAGACTTCCATCAGCTTGCGTGTCTGTGTTTCCACACCTTTCGCACCGTCCACCACGATGATAACGCTGTCCACCGCCGTCAGTGTGCGGTAAGTATCTTCGGCAAAGTCCTGGTGACCCGGAGTATCGAGGATATTGATTTTATAATCGTGATAGTCGAACTCCATTACGGAAGTAGTTACGGAGATACCACGCTGTTTTTCAATATCCATCCAGTCCGACGTTGC
>OHJN01000775.1_pt1 | contig 15505 bp, 10 predicted proteins | sample 1568531 | NCBI WGS metagenome assembly OHJN01 (sample SAMEA3879594, study PRJEB24766) | human gut metagenome | biome: human-associated habitat; feature: feces | place: USA | collected 1985/1987
TTGTTAAATATCTTTATTTCATTTTTCGGATTACCCCAACTATTGACAAAGAACCTGTACTTTTAATATTAAATTTTAATTACGAAGCAATAATAGTCTGAATCTTTGTAACATCGGCAACATCAATTTTACCGTCGCCGTTTGCGTCTGCCGCCTTTGTATTTTTAATTACATATGATGAATTGCCCGAAAGATACATCTGTAAGTATGTAACATCCGATACATCTATTTTGCCGTCATTATTTATATCACCTACAGGTACAGTTTCCTCCTGCAATGCTTTGAATATAATTTTATTTTTGGTTGCGTATGTCTGCGCCTTTGTATTTTTATAGCCGTAAATTATAAATCCGTCAATAACTCTACCATCACTATAGCCCACTGCGGTTGTACCAAAATATGTAACACTCTTTGGAATAGTAATAGATTTCATAGCTTGGCAATTTTTAAATGCAGATGTTTCGATTGATGTAAGAGTATTCGGCAAAGTTACCGAGGATAATTTTGTACAGTCATAAAAGGACATTGAACCTATTTTTTTAACTGTATTTGGAATGGTTATCTGTGTCAGATTTGTTGCTTTACTAAACAAATTATTCGGCACTGATGTTGCTCCGTTTTCGATTATAGCTGTTTTTAGTCCCGAATCTTCAAACACATCACTGCCTGCTTTGGTTACAGTCTTCGGTATTGTAATTGTTGTGAGCGCTGTTGTTCCGTTAAATGCGCTATAGCCGATTTCGGTAAGAGTATTTGGCAATGTTACCGATGATAGACTTTTACAACCGTAGAATGACATTGAGCCTACTTTCTTTACTGTATTCGGAATTGTTACTTTAGTTAAATTTTTAGCGTTACTGAAAAGATTGTCTGCTACTGCTGTTGCGCCGTTTTCTATAGCGGCTGTTTTAAGTGCCGAACCGTTAAATACATTATTACCGGCTGTTGTAACTGTTTTTGGAATTGTAATTGTTGTAAGTGCTGTTGTTCCTTCAAATGCATTATAGCCAATTTCCGTAAGATTGCTTGGTAATGTAACTTTTGAAAGTTTTGTACAATTGTGAAATGCCATTGAACCGACAACTTTTATTGTATTTGGTATTTTAACAGAAGTTAATGTGCTATTGTTGTAAAAAGAATTATCAGAAATTTTTACAACATTTTTATTTAAAATTTGTGACGGAATTGTAATATCGGTTGCTATACCCTTATATCCCGCAATATTTACGGTATCATCTGAATTTACAGTATATTCATAGTTGCCGCTTATAAAAATAGTTGCCGCATTTGCTGTAATTGAAATCACAGATAACCCGCTTACAGCTAAAACCACAGCAATAATTAATGCTAAAAATTTTTTCATTTATTTTCTCTCCTTGTCATTATGACAAAATATTTTATATACTTCTCAATATAATAATAGCAAATATGAAATTTACTGTCAATACAAAATTGTGCAATTCAGTTACATATACAATCATCAAAAATATAAATTTTTTTATTTGTCAACTTTAACACAAAAAGGTCACATCATTGCATAAGCGAAAAGTATTTGTGGGCTTTGCCCACACCCACAGCCTTTGAAAAGGTTGACCAAACTTTTATAATTGCTTGGAAAATCAATTTGCTAAACCATAATTTATTAATGCTATCTCAAATAATCTTATAGCCTTTGACCGAAAACAAATCAAAGGCTATATATTTTTCTCAATATTACTTTTCAAAATCAATTGAAAGGCTCTTTTTGTCGGAAGTAAATTTACGGCACGCTACCCCTGCCGACTGCAACATTCTTTTAGACGCAACAGTTGCGGCGCTGTCGGCATATTTATCATAAAGATAAACAACCTCTGCTATACCCGACTGAATAATGGCTTTTGCACATTCGTTGCAAGGAAAAAGGTCAACATACAGCCTTGCGCCCTTAAGATTTTTGCCTCTTGCATTAAGTATAGCATTAAGCTCGGCGTGTACCACATAGCTGTACTTTGTGTCTTCACCATCTCTGCACCACGGATAATCGTCATCGGAACAACCGAAAGGAAAGCCGTTGTAACCTGTTGAAAGAATGATATTGTTATTGTCTACAATACACGCACCTACTTGAGTGTTCGGGTCTTTACTGCGCTTTGAGGCAAGAATAGCCACACCCATAAAGTATTCGTCCCATGAAATATAGTCTTTTCTCTTCATATTATCTTTATCCTCCTTATCAATAACCTGATTTTTTCAAGTCTGCAAGTATCTGCACATAAAATTCTCTTATGTCAAAGTCCTTAATATTTTCACGGTTAAGGTCAATCATATCTCCGTGAGAAATACCTCTTTTACCTTTTGTAGTAATGTATGTATATTTTTCGCCCCAGGCAAAGGAGTTTTCTGAAACCAAGCCATCATTCTCGCCGTCAAAATATTTTACAAGATTGTATGAAAAGTTAAGCGGAAATTTTCCTCCCGACGCTCTGTTCAGCTTTGAGCCAAAGCTCTGATAATAAACCTTTGGTGAATCAAATACATCAGCGTTAAGTTTCGTACAATTTGCCTGCGTAAGGTCGGTTACGGCAGAGATGAAGTCGGGATTTTTGTCGCCAAACTTTAAAAGTGCGTTATTGTATGCAAAAGCAATTTTGTTTTTAACATTAGGCGAAACTTTTGTTAAAAGATAGTCGGCAAAACCGCAGCCACGATGTGGAGTGTTTATTGTGGTGAGCGATGCTGTCATATCTTCAACGCCGTAACAGGCAATCGCCTTTCTGCAATCAAGCCCGCCCTTTGAATGAGCAATAATGTTCAGCTTTTCACAACCTGTTTCCGCAACGATTTGTTTAATTCTCTCGGCAATCTCTTTGGCGCTGTCATCTACAGATGCGGCCGATTCATGATTACCGTAGTAAATTTCTGCGCCGTTTGCAATAAGCTCTGCCGGCACTCTGCCCCAATAATTGAAATATGCGCTGTCACGAAAAAACACACCGTGCACAAGCAACACAGGGTATTTTGTTTTGCAAATTTTCTCATTAATTCTTTTTCTGTCTTGTTCGGCTTTATCAATCTCAAAATTAACCTCTTGCATAGTTATTTTTATAATAACGCCAAGGCAAAATAAATTTACAATCGGAATAAAACCGCAAATTATTCCGATAAACCTATGCTTTATGCCAAGTTGAACCGATGTGCAATAAACGGAAATGATACCGTTCCAAAACAAAATAAACTCCGCAAGCAGAGCACCTCCAAGGCACAGCGCCCATTTTACCCAATTGTCAGGTAACATTTGAAAAGCCGACTGAATATAAATCACACTTGAAAGCAGAGTTGTTATTAAAAATTGCAAGAGCAATTCACTGCCGTGTGCAATCATTCTGAATTTAAAAGACGGATAGCCGCCTTTTGCAACAGACGGAAAAACATTTGCGGCAACAAACGCAAAAACACTGATAAGCGGCAAATACCACCTGTCAAGCATCTCTGCAAGAAAAATGCCGTTAATACCGACCATAAGCATAAGCGTGAGCAACAGCCTATAAAAGAATGTAAAAACTCCGGATTTTTTCATTAAATCACCCGTTTTTATAATAACACGCACACAGAAAAATTGCAACTAAAAAGCGGATGCAACTAATGCAACCGCTTTAAGATAATTATTTAATTACACCATAAGACTGCAAACGAGGTCTGCATATTCGCCGGGATTTTCGATTGGAAGTCCTGCTATGAGGAGAGCCTGATCGTAGAGAAGCTCTGCGTACTTCTTTGCTTTTTCAATATCCGTCTGCACTGCGCTTTCCATTGCCTTTACAGCCGAGTGATTCATATTAAGTTCAAGCACTCTCTGTGCTTTCATACCGCTGTCAGGCTGAACTGCGTTGAAGTACTTTTCCATTTCAAATGAAATTCCGCCCTTTGCGGTAAGGCAAACAGGGTGAGAAACGAGCTTTTTAGATGCAACAACTTCGCTGACCTTATCGCCGAGAGTTTCTTTTACAAATGTAAGGATTGCACTGCTGTCCTTTTCTTCCTCTTTGTTCTCGTCATTCTCAATGCCGAGGTCATCGTTTGTTGCCGAGCAGAAACGCTTGTCCTTGTACTGCATAAGAGTCTGGAGTGAGAACTCATCAATTTCTTCTGTACAATAGAGGATTTCGTAGCCCTTTGAGCGCAAAAGCTCTGTTTGCGGGAGATTGTCAATTGAAGAAATGTTCTCGCCGACTGCAAAGTAAATAAACTTCTGATCCTCTTTCATTCTGTCAACATATTCCGAAAGAGTTACAAGTTTTTTCTCTGTAGAAGAGTAATACATAAGTAAGTCTTGTAATTCTTCTTTATGCATACCGTAGTCGGCAGATACTCCGTACTTAAGCTGTCTGCCAAAGGCATTGAAGAACTTTTCATAATTTTCTCTGTCATTTGCAAGCATTGAAGTAAGCTCGTTCTTAATCTTCTTCTCAATGTTCTGTGCAATAGTGATAAGGTGACGGTCATGCTGGAGCATCTCTCTTGAAATGTTAAGAGAAAGGTCTGCACTGTCAACAATACCCTTTACAAATCTGAAATGTTCAGGTAAAAGCTCCTCGCAGTTTTCCATAATAAGAACACCGCTTGAATAAAGCTGAAGTCCCTTTTTGTATTCCTTTGTATAGTAATCGTAAGGTGCCTGTGACGGAATGAAAAGCAATGCTTTGTATGTAACAACGCCCTCTACGGAAGTTACAATTGTATGCAAAGGCTTGTCCATAGCCATAAACTTTTCACGATAAAAATTATCGTACTCTTCCTGCTTAACATCTTTCTTTGCTCTTTGCCAGATTGGGAGCATACTGTTAAGAGTTTCGGTTTCTGTATAATCCTCATACTCCGGTTTTTCGCTGTCCTTGGTTTCTTCCTTAACTCTGCTGTGAGTCATATCCATCATAATCGGATAGCGGATATAGTCGGAATACTTCTTGATAAGTCCCTGGATTCTGTACTGCTCAAGGAACTCATCATAGTTTTCTTCCTCTGTATTGTCCTTAATTTTAAGTACAATTGTTGTACCGATTTCGTCCCTCTCTGTTTCGGTGATTTCGTAACCGTCTGCGCCGTCAGATTCCCACTTGAAAGCTGTGTCACAGCCGTATTTCTTAGTAACAACGGTAATTTTCTTTGCTACCATAAAAGCGGAGTAAAAGCCGACGCCGAACTGACCGATAATGTCAATATCGTCCTGCTTTTCGCTCATTTCCTGATTAAACTTGTATGAACCCGAAGATGCGATTGTGCCAAGGTTGTTTTCAAGGTCGTCTTTATCCATACCGATACCGTTATCGGTAATTGTAAGTGTACGGTTTTCCTTGTCGGGCTTTATAAAAATCTTAAAATCATCTCTGCTCATATTAAGCTTATCGTCTGTAAGTGCAATAAAGCAAAGCTTATCAATAGCATCGCTTGCATTTGAAATAAGCTCTCTAAGGAAAATCTCCTTATGAGTATAAATTGAATTAATCATCAGGTCGAGAAGTCTTTTTGACTCTGATTTAAATTCTTTCTTAGCCATAAAATTACTTCCTTTTTAATTAATAATGCGTACTACATTCTTTCGTACTAATATTATATTATACATCAAATTGCTTATTTTTTCAATAGATAAAGTATTGGTTATGTGTAATATTGTCTGCGCACAAAAAAGGCTCCGTCAAAAGACGAAGCCTCAAATTTGTGAAAATATTAAGCTATACGATTAAGCCTTACCGACTGAACCGAAGAGTTCCATTTTCTCTTTAACAGTAGCCTTGATAGCCTCTGCACCCGGAGCAAGGAGCTTTCTTGGGTCAAAGCCCTTACCCTCTAAGTCCTTACCTGCCTCAACATACTTTCTTGTAGCATCGGCAAATGCAAGCTGGCACTCTGTATTTACATTGATCTTTGAAACACCGAGTGAAATAGCCTTCTTGATCATATCAGCAGGGATGCCTGTACCGCCGTGGAGAACGAGTGGCATATCGCCTGTAAGCTGCTGAATCGCATCAAGAGTTTCAAAGCTAAGGCCCTTCCAGTTTGCAGGATACTTACCGTGAATGTTACCGATACCTGCAGCGAGCATTGTTACGCCGAGGTCAGCAACCATTTTACATTCCTTAGGATCTGCGCACTCGCCCATACCGATAACGCCGTCTTCCTCACCGCCGATTGAACCAACTTCAGCCTCAAGTGAAAGACCGAGAATGTTACAAGCAGCTACGAGTTCCTTAGTCTTAGCAATGTTCTCTTCGATTGGGTAGTGTGAACCGTCAAACATAATTGAGCTGAAACCTGCCTTAATGCAAGCCTTAGCGCCTTCGTATGAACCGTGATCAAGGTGGAGAGCAACCGGAACAGTAATGTTAAGCTCTTCGAGCATACCGTTTACCATACCAATGACTGTCTTGTAACCGCACATATATTTACCTGCGCCCTCAGATACACCGAGAATTACAGGTGAGTTAAGCTCCTGAGCAGTTAAAAGAATTGACTTTGTCCACTCAAGGTTATTGATGTTGAACTGACCAACTGCATAGTGGCCTGCTTTTGCTTTTGTAAGCATTTCTTTAGCGTTTACTAATGGCATATTAATCTTCCTTTGTAGTAAATTTTCGGAACAAAAAATATAGTCGCTCCGAGTTACTTTTATTATACAATAAATCATTTCAAATATAAAGTCTTTTGCAAAAATTTTTTGGTTTTTTGAAGAAATTACAGGAAAAATCTTGTAAAATCACCTAATTTTCAATATATACTCACATAAGCGTGATATAATTTTGTTGCTTTTAAAACAATAAAGATATATAATACTTATGAAAGCTATAAATTAGTAATTCATAATTAAAAAGTTTGCAACATATAAGTTTGACTTAATTATTTTATACAAATACGAATTATGCATTACTAATAAGGAGATATTTTTATGGATAATAATTTCAATTCTAATAATCAGTTTGAACCTGAAAAGCCTTTTACCGAAAAGCCGACCGAGCCGCAGCCTGCGCCTGTTTTTGAAACCGAAAATACAGAAAACAACGCAGAAACGACTAACGAACAATCGGTAACACCGCAGTATAGAAATTTTGAGCCTGAAAAACCATTTGAAAATGGATTTTCTCAACCTCAGCAACCGCAAAATGACTTTGCTCCTCAAACACCTAATTTTGAACAGCCGCAGCAAAACGGATATTATCAAAACAACGGCTGCAACGGACAATACAACCCAAACTTTAATCAGCAGTATAATCCGAATCCTCAATATCAACAGCCGTTTAATCCTCAACCGCCTCAATATCAGCCGTACGGCAATCCGCAGGCTGGCGGCAGACCTGTGTATCAGCCTCAGTATGGACAATACGCTAATCCACAGCAGCAATATTCTCAACCGTACGCACCACAGTATCAACAATATCAACCGCAGTACGGACAGCAGAATTATCAACAGCCAAACTTTAATCAACAGCCATACGGACAGCCTTATGTGCCGCAGCAAAAGCCGCCTGTTGATTATTCAAATACATACGCACAACCGCCAATGCCGAATATGCCACGCAAAAAGATGACACCCGGCATAATTGTAATAATAGTTGTGCTGTCATTGCTTTGTGTAGGCAGTATCTGCGGAATGATTGCCTATGTTGCGTCAAATTCAAACGGCAACAAAAATAATACAAATAACAGCTATACATTTACATTACCGAGTGGCAGTCCGTACTTTAACAATGACAGTTCAAGCACTCAAGAGCATAATGAATCCGATTACAGCAACAAGACAAATTCTTCTTATGAGGGAATTGACTTAAAAGCTAAACCGAGCGATGCCAAAGATTCCAAATACAACACCGAATATGCAAGCAACGAAGTAACAGATTCTATTGTCGGCGTTCTTTGCTATTCAGACGAAATCACAGATGATTCACAGTGCACTTCGCAGGGCAGCGGAATTATAATTACATCAGACGGTTATGTGGTTACAAATGCTCATGTAGTAGGCAACAGCAAAACTCTCTACCTTATACAGGTCGTTACTTCCGACGGCAAGCAGTACAAAGCAGGTGTTGTTGGTTACGATACACGCACAGACCTTGCTCTTTTGAAAATGGACGATGCAAGCGGACTTAAGGTCGCAAACTTCGGTAACTCCAAAGATGTTTCACTTGGTGAAAGTGTAATAGCTATAGGTAATCCCGGCGGAGTTAAGTATAACAACTCAATTACTCAGGGTATTGTATCTGCAGTTGACAGACAGAGCAGTATTACGACAAATGTAAAATTCATTCAGACAGATGCAGCCATTAACCCCGGCAATTCCGGCGGCGCTCTTGTAAATATGTACGGTCAGGTAATCGGAGTTTCATCCGCAAAAATAGCCGCTACAGATTATGAGGGTATGGGCTTTGCAATTCCTTCTGTCACAGTAAAAGATGTTATTGATGACATTATGAAATACGGCTATGTGCAGGGCAGAGTAAAAATTGGCGTTACAGGTGAAAATGTACAGAGCAGTGGAAACACGCCTGCGGGCATTGCGATTTACAGCATTGACGAGGACGGTCCTTGCGCAAACACAGACCTTAAAGAAAACGATATTATCACTGGTGCCGACGGCAAAAAGGTAAGCAACTTCGCCGAGTTCTATGATATACTCGAAAGCCATAAAGCAGGCGATACAATTGAGCTTGAATATTACCGCAGCTCAAACGGCAGTACAGATAAAGTTACCATAACTTTGCAGGAAAGCAAGTAATAAAATTATATAATCATAACGACCGCTGTCATTATCGGACAGCGGTCGTTTTTTTAATTATATAACAAGAAAGCCATTCAATAAACAATAAATAAGCAAATTTTTTCTAAAAGGCTACCGCCTGTTTTTTAAACTCGGTGCAAGCACGCAAACAGCGTGGCTGTTTGCGCCTGATAAATTGTTGTATCGGAAGATTTTATGGGCGCTGCCCAAACCCGCAATTTTTGAAAAAATTGAGTAAACTTTTTTGTTCTTTTGCTGATAATTTAGCGTTAGCTAAATTTCAACGCCCGACCGACACTCCGCTAAACCATAATTTAATATTCTTAATCAGCTTTGTCGTAATAATACGATTAGCGGCAAAGCAATTTTCATCACTTTGTCCGCTAACCGCTAATCACTGATTAATCACGATACTCCTCGATTGTGTAAGCCTCGAAAAGGTCGCCCTCTTTAATATCGTTAAAACGCTCAAGACCGATACCGCACTCGTAGCCCTCGTTTACTTCCTTAACCGCATCTTTAAAACGCTGTAATGATGCGATTGTATCCTCGGCAATTACGATACCGTCACGAATAACTCTTACGCCTGCGTTTCTTACAATCTTACCGCTCTTTACATAAGAACCGGAAATTGTACCTACGGACTTAATCTTAATTACATTTCTGCACTCTGCAGTGCCGAGAACTACCTCTCTTGTCTTAGGAGCGAGCATACCCTTCATAGCAGCCTCAATCTCCTCAATACAATCGTAGATAATTCTGTAAAGACGCATATCAACGCCTGCGCTTTCCGCATTTGCGGCAGCAACGCTGTCAGGACGAACATTAAAGCCTACTATAATTGCATTTGAAGCCTCGGCAAGCATTACATCGGATTCATTGATAGCACCTACACCGCCGTGAATTACATTTACTCTTACCTCGTCATTAGAGAGTTTTTCGAGCGACTGCTTTACAGCCTCAACAGAACCCTGAACATCGGCTTTAACGATAATCTGTAATTCCTTAACTTCGCCCAACTTCATCTGGTCAAAGAGGTTGTCGAGTGTAACCTTTGTCTGTGCCTTGAACTGCTCCTCTTTCTGAGATGCCTTTCTCTGCTCAACAAGCTCTCTTGCAAGTTTTTCATCAGAAACAGCGTTGAATATATCGCCGCCCTGCGGAACTTCTGCAAGACCTGTAATTTCAACAGGAACCGAAGGGCCTGCCTCTTTTACTCTCTCGCCCTTATCGTTTACCATTACTCTTACTCTGCCTACGCAAGTACCTGCAATTACGATGTCACCCTGATGAAGTGTACCGTTCTGTACAAGTACAGAGGCAATAGGACCTCTGCCCTTATCAAGACGAGCCTCAATAACAGTACCTTTTGCGGCTCTGTCAGGGTTAGCCTTAAGCTCTTTCATTTCTGCAATAAGTGTTACCATTTCGAGGAGGTCGTCAAGACCCTCTTTGGTTTTTGCAGATACAGGAATACAAGGTGTGTCGCCGCCCCACTCCTCAGGAACGAGCTCATACTCTGTGAGCTGCTGCTTAACATTCTCCGGATTTGCGCCGACCTTATCCATTTTATTGATAGCAACAATTACAGATACGCCTGCGGCTTTAGCATGGTTGATAGCCTCTACTGTCTGCGGCATAATACCGTCATCGGCAGCTACAACGAGGATAGCAATATCAGTAACCTGTGCGCCTCTTGCTCTCATAGTTGTGAAAGCCTCGTGACCCGGTGTGTCAAGGAAGGTGATAGGCTTGCCGTTGATTTCTACTCTGTAAGCACCGATATGCTGAGTGATACCGCCTGCCTCGCCTGCTGTAACATTTGCATGACGGATAGCGTCAAGGATTGAAGTTTTACCGTGGTCAACATGACCCATTACAACTACAACCGGCGCTCTCTCTACGAGATTTGTATCGTCATCTTCACTGTCGTCAATAATTCTTTCTTCGATTGTAACCACAACTTCTTTTTCAACCTTTGCGTGGAACTCCATTGCAATGAGTGACGCTGTATCAAAGTCGATTGTATCGGTAGCGGTTACCATTGTGCCCATAAGGAATGCCTTTTTAACAACCTCGGCAACTGTAGCCTTAAGTCTTAAAGCGAGCTCCTGAACAACGATTTCATCAGGAATTTGAATTGTCATCTGCTTTTGCTTACGCTCAAGCGCAATACGCTTCAAACGCTCCTGCTCTGTTTCTCTCTTGCCCTGTCTTCTGCCCTTCTGCTTTTGAGAACGGTTGGTAAACTTCTGCTTTTTAACAGTGTTGTCTGTACTTCTCATCTTTGAAGATGCGTTTGCAAGGTCATCGTACTTCTGGTTGTAACGCTCAACATCAACATTTACGGCACGGGTATCAATTACTCTGCGCTTACGGGTTGAAGTTTCTTCCTCGCTTGTAATTTCAACAGGCTTTGACTCTGCCTTTGGTTCAGCCTTTGTCTGCTTTGCAGGCTTATCCTGAACTTTATTCTGCTTTTTGCCCTCTGCCTTGTTGTCCTTATTGTCAGACTTGCGGTCATTCTTTCTGCCGTTCGGCTTGTTGTCTTTGCTGTCTTTATTATTAGCCTTTTTCTCGGCTTTAACCTCTGCCTTTGCAGGTTCTGCGGTTTTATTTCTTGACGCAAAAAACTTATCAAAATTTGCTACATTGTTTTTCTGTGTTACGGCGTCAAAAACAATATTGAGTTCGCTCTCCTCGAGAGTAGCCATAGCCTTTTTTGTAACACCGCAATTTTTCTCAAGAATATCTGAAATTTCTTTTACACTAACGCCTAAATCCTTGGCAACATCTCTTACTTTGTATTTTATCATATTATTCTCCTCTCTGTTCACCTTCAATAAGCATAGCAAGCTTATCTGCAAAACCTTTGTCCTCCACCGATAAAACTCCGCAAAGTTTGCCGAGTGAAAAACTTATTTCATCTTTGGTTCTGTTTACTTCAAGTACACGAACATTTTGCTTATGCGCCTGCAATAAAACAGGCTTTAAGCTGTTTTGTGAAAAATCATTTGCATATAAAATCAGTTTTGCCTTGCTCTTTGCCATTGAGTCAATGCAGGGGTCAGCTCCGATTACAAGCTTTCCTGCACGACGGCACAATCCGAGCAACGACAATATTCTGTCATTCATATCCGACTGCCTCCCTTAGCTGTCCGCTTTCAAGCTGTTTTCAAGCTGTTCATAAACTTCGTCGGGGATTTTGCAGGAAAACGCTCTTTCAAACCGTCTTGCCTTTCTCGCTTTTTCAAAACATTTTATGTCGTGGCAAATATACGCTCCTCTTCCCGACTTTTTACCCGTAAGGTCAAGACTTATCTCGCCCTTTGCGGTTACATTGCCGTTCTCGTCCTTGGTATCGGGAGCTTTTACTACTCTGATAAGCTCACGCTTTTCTTTCATTTCGCCACAACCTGTGCATTTTCTAAGCGGCTGTTTTTTCTGTGTCATAAAATCCCTCCCTGCATTTATATATTTATATTTTATATAAAATTATTCTTCGTTTGTATTCTCGTCAGCCTCAACATCAGCCTCGGCAGTTTTCTCGCCGTCAAGGTCAAGTGCCTCTGTATTCTCTTCTGCTGTATCGTCAAGCTCAAGTGTATCTTCTGCTGTTGTATCCTCGGCAACTTCGAGTTTTTCGTCCTCTTCATCTTCTCCGAAGAAACCGCTTTCGGGACGAATGTCAATCTTCCAGCCTGTAAGTCTTGCGGCAAGGCGGGCATTCTGACCCTTGTTGCCGATAGCAAGAGAAAGCTGACCGTCCGGAACAGTTACTCTGCAGTTCTTGTTCTCAAGGTCTGTAATTTCAACGCTCAATACCTTTGCAGGAGAAAGTGCGGCTGAAATGTACTTCTGCGGGTCATCGCTGTATTCGATAATATCAATCTTCTCACCGCCAAGCTCGTCAACAATGCTGTTTACACGAGCGCCCTTTGTACCGATACAAGCACCTACAGCGTCAATGTCGGGATTTTTGCTGACAACAGCCATTTTGGTTCTTGAACCTGCCTCACGGGAAACCGATTTGATTTCAACAACACCGTCGAAAATTTCAGGTACTTCCTGCTCAAAAAGTCTTTTAACAAGGTCTTGATGTGATCTTGAAATTATAGCACGAGGACCTTTTTCGCTTGTCTTTACATCAGCGATATAAACCTTGATGTGGTCGCCCTCCTTGAGGTTATCGTGACCGATTTGCTCGCTCTTAGGGAGCATAGCCTCGCTCTTGCCTATTCTGATAACTGCCGCACCGCTCTTAGGGTCAATTCTTTCAACAGTAGCTGTAACGAGTTCGCCGAGCTTGCTCTTGAACTCTGAAAGCGTCTGACCTTTTTCGCCTGTACGGATACCCTGACGAATAGTATTTCTCGCAGCGCCGATTGCAATTCTGCCTAAGTCCTTAGGGTCGAGCGGAATAGCAACCTTATCGTCAATATTGATTGCTTTTCTCTTAAGGACCTTCTGTGCGTCCTCAAGCGAAATCTCGTAATCAGGGTCAAAAACTTCTTCAACAACAGTTTTCATAAGTCTTACATCAAAGACATTTCTGTCCGGAAGAATTTTGAAAACCACTTCGTCGTTACCGCCGTAGTAATTTTTGCAGGCAACCTCAATACCTTTTTCGATGTTTTCAATCATATAGTCCATTGGAATGCCTTTTTCTTTTTCAAGCATTTCAAGAGCAGCAAAAAGTTCCTTAGTATTCATTTTTCTGATCATCCTTTTCTCTTATCTTAAAATTGTTTTAATAAACTGAAGTTACATATCAAAGTCGTCAAGTTTAATCCAAGACGCATCTTTTTTATTGATAGTTATATGGTTCTCTCCGTCGTGGTCGGAGATTGTTACCTCGCCGTTATCGTAAGCGTCAAGCACGCCGCCGAATTCTCTGCCTATGCCCTCGATAGGACGGAGCATTTTGACTTTGATGTCAGCGCCGATAAACTGCATAAAATGCTCGTCACGCACAAGCTCACGCTCAAGCCCCGGAGAGCATACCTCAAGGCAATATGCACTCTCAATAGGGTCAAGCTCGTCAAGCGGCTTGTCAATAGCACGGGATACATTCTCGCAATCGGTAATATCAATGCCGTCAGGCTTGTCGATATAAACTCTTAAAAACCAGTCGGCGCCCTCTTTAACATAACGCACATCCCAAAGCGAAAGTCCGAAATCCTTAACAATAGGCTCGCAAAGCTCCCAAACCTTAGTTACGGTAAGACCGCCTTTTTTCTTTGCCATAAATACCTCCTTATGAGCGTTTGCAACAAAGCATAACGCAGTTGCAAATTATTTTCACCGTAAGCAACCGTAAAGCAATCAAGCACAGGTTAGTTTAATGTTGCAAGTTATAACCGACCGATTACAAGTGTATAAGCCGATACAATACAATAAACATACACCACTCAATAACACCGCAGTTGCAAACAGAAAGGAGTGGGCTTACTTCCCACTCCTTACTTTACAATACTTATTGTATTTAATTATAACACCATTAATATGAGATTGCAAGGGATTTTTGAAAATTCTTTTAAATAAAAAACGGTCTTTACTTAGACCGTTTCCTTTGGCAGGGGCAGAAGGACTTGAACCCTCGGCACGCGGTTTTGGAGGGACTGTTGAAGTCTCCAAAAAGTTGATTGCAATGCCATTTTTAAGCCGTTTTTGCACTCTTGCCAGAACACTAAAATCATTTTGATGCTTTATTGATGCTATTGGAAAATTACCACTTGAATAATTGATTATGGATACATGACGTATAACATAATGGGGATTCCGTGAAAAGCAAGTTATTGCTCAAAATTTGCTATGCAGTAAACAAAGAGTACATAGTTAAATTTCTTCGGTTTTTTATCCTCAATATACTCATGCGGTGTTGGCTTGTAATCTCCGGTATAATTCTTTTGTATTGATATTTACATTAACAGACTCTTAAATAGGCTCAATATATTATATAGATTCGAGCAGTATTTTTCAAGATACTAAAATCCCAAATATTTACCAGTCGCAACTTGCTATTGCAATTTGCGGAAATATTTTATATACAATCTATATCATTTTTGAAATAAAAAATCAATATTTGGGGCACAAGGTGTAATTTTATGTCACAAAATGCAACATATTAAAAAGTTCCATGTGAAAACAGCGACAAAAATAAATTTTTGTTTATTTTTCTGCACATTAGTGATATAATATAAAATATAATATACATATTTAGGCTTGCATTATATGAAGAGGGAAAAATGAAAATAGCTATTTGTGATGACAACGAAGATTTATTAAAAAATATGCACTTTATACTTCAGAATATATTTAAACAATACACATCATATTTTGAAATATTCAGCTTCAGTTCGGGTAATTTGTTATTAAAATCTCATAAGGAGAGTAATTTTGATGTGATTTTTTTAGATATCGATATGCCGGAAATAAATGGATTTGATGTCGCCAAAAACATACGAATGGGATATTCGGGATGTCGTATAATATTTATCACATCACATTCTGAATTGGTCTACGACAGCTTTGATTTTCAACCCTTTGATTTTATCAGAAAAGATCAACCGGAAACTTTAGATAAAAGTTTTGCAAATGTTGTAAGAAAATTAATGCGTCATATGAAACAAAATGAAATTATGATTTTAGAGGATGAATTTTCTAAAAAATACCCTATCCCTATTAGAAATATTATATATTTGGAAAGTAATAAACACTATATTAATTATTATGTATTAAATGAAAATAAGTCTTTTA
>OHJN01000781.1_pt1 | contig 15330 bp, 10 predicted proteins | sample 1568531 | NCBI WGS metagenome assembly OHJN01 (sample SAMEA3879594, study PRJEB24766) | human gut metagenome | biome: human-associated habitat; feature: feces | place: USA | collected 1985/1987
GTAGATAAAACCACATAACTGAAAGATGAATTTACACACAAATTTGGACTTGACTTAATCATCTATATTCTGTCACACAAATATTATACAATCTAACACCTGATACCTATCAATAGTCGCATTTTACAACTTCTTATGGGTAATTTTTCCATCAAATCATCATATTCAAGTCAATACTGCATCAAAAAGCCTATAAGATGTTCAAGCAAAACAATCTTATAGGCTTTTCAACTCTAAGTATTCAATTTACCTGCCAAAACTACCTATCAGTCAACATAAAAAATGTTTCTTATAGGAAGACGACAATTCCACATTATATTTTATACATTAGCGACTGAATTACATCATGCGAAATCGCCAAATCTACCAGATCTCGCCGATGCAGTGATGCTGCCATCACCAACGCCGCAGCAATCAAGCAAACTAGCCAGCAAGCCCCTAAGACACTCTCGTCTCACGAATCACCTTCCTCACAGCCAGCACCTTGCCTGCTGAAACTGAAAGCTCATCGACACCCATCTTAAGAAATTCTTCTGTGAGTGTTGTGTCTGCACCGAGTTCACCACAGATACCTGCCCAGATGCCCTCTGCATGTGCATTCTCAACAACCATTCTTATCATGGCAAGAATGGCTGGATGATGAGCATCGTAGAAATCATCAAGCTTTGTATTCTGACGGTCAATCGCTAGCGTGTACTGTGTCAGGTCATTAGTTCCGATACTGAAGAAATCCACCTTCTTAGCAAGCTGGCGGCTCATAATTACAGCAGCCGGAGTCTCAATCATAATTCCACTCTTAGGATTACCGAATTCAATTCCCTGCTCTGTAAGCTCAGCCTTAACTTCATTCTCAATAACCTTAATCTTATCAACTTCCTGTTCACTGATTATCATAGGATACATTATAGATATGTTTCCATACGCACTTGCTCTGTAAAGGGCGCGTAACTGTGTCTTGAATATCTCAGGTCTTGTAAGACATATTCTTATTGCACGAAGACCAAGAGCAGGATTATCCTCTTTATCGAGCCCGAAATAATCACACTGCTTATCAGCACCGATATCAAGAGTTCTTATAATTACCGGTTTTCCAGCCATGCTTTCAGCTACAGTACGGTATATGTTGAACTGTTCTTCTTCTGTTGGAAATGTATCAGATTCAAGATATATGAATTCACTTCGAAACAGTCCGATTCCTGCTACATCATTGGCAATAACATTTGCGAGATCCTTAATGTTACCAATATTAGAGTAAAGCTTAATCTTCTTGCCATCTAAAGTCACATCTTCCTTGCCTTTAAGTTCCTGCAAAAGAGCTTTCTTCTCATTGTCTTTGCGCTGTTCCTCCTGCATTGCTGACAGGGTTGCCTCATCAGGTTCAATATATACGACACCGTTAGTTCCATCGACAACGCCAAGCTTGCCATTAAGAGATTCATCAATAACAATATCTGAACCAATTAAAGCCGGAATTCCCATTGTTCTTGCAAGAATGGCAGTATGTGAATTAACTGAACCCTTCTGTGTAACAAATGATAATATCTTGCTCTTATCCATCTGGACTGTCTCTGATGGTGCCAGATCCTCTGCCACCATAATAACAGGCTCATCTGCATCTAAATCGCTTCCTGTATTGCCGGAAAGTATTCCTAACAGTCTTTCTGTAATATCTTTGACATCTGCTGCTCTTCCACGCATATATTCATCGTCCATGGCTGCAAACATCTGTGAAAAATTATCCCCTGTCTGGGCTATGGCATATTCTGCATTCACCATCTGACTCTCGATAATATGCTCAACAGATTCCTTATAATCGTCATCCTCAAGCATCATCTGATGAATCTCAAATATTGCCGCATTAGCCTCGCCAACTTCGCGAAGTGCTTTATCATGAAGTTCCCCCAGTTGTTTAAAGGCTATTTCTACAGCTTCATAATAACGGTTCTTCTCTGCTTCTGCATCAGTAATCTTTACACGCTTAACCTGATGTTCACCTTTCTCATACACCATTATCTTACCTATAGCAATGCCTCCAAATACACTTTTTCCAGTATATTTATTCATGCGCACCTCCTGACTGCTACATATTGCTCTTCATGAATTCTTCAATCTTAGCTGCTGCAGCCTCTTCATCTTCACCTTCTACAGTAATTGTAACTTCATTTCCACATTTTACTGCAAGTGCCATAACACCGAAGATTTTCTTGCAGTCTCCTGACTTGCCATCCTTAGTAATTGTAATCTTACTGCTAAATTCCTTAGCAGCCTTTACAAGCTCTCCTGCTGGACGAGCATGTATGCCTTCTGCATCTGTAATAACGTACTTAAATTCCTTCATAATTAAAAACCACCTTTCTTAGGCTGCTTTCTTCTTAAAGAGCCCTAAACATATTGTTGAAATGATAGTTCCTGCCACAAGTGCAATCACATAATATATTGCATTGCCTACTACAGGGAATACGAAAATGCCGCCATGTGGTGCCATTAAAGTACATTTGAAAAACATACTGACAGCACCTGCTGCACCTGAACCTATGATACATGCTGGTATTACATGTAAAGGATCTGCTGCCGCATATGGTATTGCACCTTCTGTTATAAATGCAAGTCCCATAATAAAATTAGTTGGACCAGCATCTCTTTCTTCCTTAGTAAACTTATTCTTAAAAAGTATTGTTGCAAGAGCAATCGCACATGGTGGAACCATACCACCTATCATTACTGCTGCCATTATATCATAATTACCTGCTGCAATGGAAGCAGTTCCAAAAACATATGCTGCTTTATTGAACGGACCACCCATATCAATTGCCATCATGGCTGCAAGTATGAATCCAAGAAGAACCCTGCTTGTACTTCCCATTCCTGCAAGGAAGCTGTTAAGTCCTGTGTTAATCCCACCCATTACAGGCTCTACAATAAATGTCATTCCAAGTCCTATTACCAGAATACCCACTACCGGATATATAAGTACAGGTGCTATCTTTTCCAATGCCTCTGGTAACTTATCACATATTTTTCTTAAAAGAACTATAATATATCCTGCTGCAAAACCTGCTACCAGAGCGCCTAAGAATCCAGACTTTCCATTAGCTGCAATATAACCACCAACAAAACCAAGTGCAAGTGCCGGTCTGTCACCAATGGCCATTGCAATAAATCCTGCCAGAACAGGGAGCATGAAGCCAAATGCTGCTCCACCGATAGACTTAAACAGTGCCGCAACAGGTGTTATCGTACCAAAGTTGCTTCGTTCTGCCTCTGACAGTGCATTCATATCAACATTAAGTCCATCAATAAGAAATGCTATGGCAATCAGAATACCTCCGCCTACAACGAAAGGTAACATATGTGATACACCATTCATAAGCTGTGTATATATCTTATGTCCAATTCCGCCGCCTTTCTTTGCTGATGTGCTTTCCTTCTTTTCAGAAGTTCCTGCCTTATATACAGGTGCATCTCCTGCAAGAGCTTTCTTTATAAGTTCATCTGCTTTATTAATTCCATCTGAAACCTGACACTCAATTACTTTCTTTCCATCAAATCTCTCCATTGGAACCTGTGCATCTGCCGCAACAATAATACACTCTGCTGATTCAATATCTGCATCTGTCAACACATTCTTAGCTCCGCCAGAACCTCTTGTCTCAATCTTAATTGCACATCCAGCCTTAGCTGCTGCCTTCTCAAGTCCTTCTGCTGCCATGTAAGTATGTGCAATACCTGTAGGGCAGGAAGTAACTGCAAGAATCTTAGCCGGCTTATTGTCTTCCTTTTCAAGTCTTTCATCTATACTCTTGGCTTCTTCGTCAGCCCCATCTATGATTTCAATGAATTCCTCAGGGCTTCCAGCTTTCATAAGCTTTGCTACGAAATTCTCATCCATAAGAAGCACTGATAACTTACTTAATACATCAAGATGTACGTTATCCTTAGTATCCGGCGCTGCAATAAGGAAAAGAACCTTTACCGGCTCATCATCAAGCGATTCAAAATCAACTCCATCCTTAATAATCATTGCCGCAAGTCCTGGTGCATTAACAGCTCTGCATTTGCCATGAGGAATTGCTATTCCTTCTCCTACACCTGTTGTACTTTCTTCTTCTCTTGCATATACTTTAGCCCTGTAGCTTTCAATATCATCAATCTTTCCGCTCTTTGCCATAAGTTCTACAGCCATATCAAGAGCCTCACTCTTTGTCTTAGGAGCAGCATTAAGATTAATGCTTCTCTTATCAAGTAAATCTGTAATTCTCATAAAATACCTCCTTTACATTATCCCTTGCAGATAACCTCTACCCGCTTTAATACCTCTGAAATCTCTCTTTTTGTTGCAAGATTTTCTGAAAATGCACTGGCACTTCCTGTTGCAACGCCCATTCTGAATGCATCTTCATAATTACATGTCTGAAGATATCCCGCCATAAATCCTGCAACCATTGAATCACCTGCACCTACTGAATTCTTAAGCTCGCCCTTTGGTGCATCTGCTTCATATACGTTTCCATGTTCATCAATAAGAACTGCGCCTTTTCCACCCATCGATATAAGCACATTGACAGCTCCCATATCCTGCAGCTTCCTTGCATATGGAATAACCTCTTCCTTAGATTCAAGCTTAACACCAAATATATCTCCAAGTTCATGCTGATTAGGCTTGATAAGAAATGGGTGATATTCAAGGACATTAAGTAAAAGCCTGCTTGTCGCATCAACTATAATCTTAACATCTCTTCCCTGTAGTCTTCCCATTATTCTTCTGTATATATCGTCTGATATACATGAGGGAATACTTCCTGCAAGCACAAGAACATCTCCACTTGAAAGTCTGTCAATCTTACTTACAAAAGAATGGAGATTATCTTCTGATATCTGAGGTCCCATTCCGTTAATCTCTGTTCCATCTATGTTCTTAATCTTCATGTTTATTCTTGAAAAACCATTATCAACCTGAATAAAATCTGTATTAATGCCATACTCTGATACCATGTCACATATCTGTTTTCCGGTAAACCCGGCTACAAAACCAAATGCTGTTGTATCAAATTCAAGATTATTAAGAACTATTGAAACATTAATTCCTTTACCCCCTGGAAGCATATGCTCATATGATGTTCTGTTCGTCATCCCCAGTTCAAAACTCTTAACTTCCACTATATAATCCAGTGACGGATTAAATGTTACTGTATATACCATTGTCTCTCCTTTCTGGCTTCACGACCTTTTTGATATAATTATAATACAATCACATTCATTCAAAATCAATCACATTCATTCACAAACTTTTAGATTATTTTTGTGCATTTTTCACAAATTATCATCAAAATACTTTCTCTAAATATGCATTGTGTATCAACTTCATAACTTTCAGTATCGGTCAAAAACAAAAAAATATGCCAGAACTTCAGACTCAGCAAAAGTTCCGGCATATTAGTATTATATATTATTATATTAATGTTTTCCCTTAAGAAGTGGTGATAATGGCTTATATATAAGCATTGATATCCCTACATCTATAAGACCTTTAACTATTGTAAAAGGAAGATTAAAGCATATCAGACACTGCATGATTGATTTCATAGATGGAATTATAGCCTGATACAGACTTAATATTACCACCTCTGGCATTGCCAGTTTATAATACACAGGATACACTATTAAATAATTCGAGAACACACTGAATACACCCATTGCCATGGCACCGCATAAACCGCCAAGCAATGCTCCTGTCTTAGACTTTTTCTTCTTATAAACAATTCCTGCTGTAAACACGAATACGGAACCGAGTATAAAGTTAGAAAGTTCGCCAACAAGCATACTCTGTGAAGCTGCCAGATGTACAACATTCTTAATGAGACATATTATAATGCCTGCCACTGGTCCGAGTGCATAAGCACCAAGTAACGCCGGAAGATCCGAAAAATCAAACTTGATAAATCCTGGCATAATAGGAATCGGTATCTCCAGATACATAAGAACTACTGCTACTGCTTAAAGCATACCCGTCACCGCTATCGTTCTCACATTATTCTTAGTATTAACATTACTCATTGCTTTTATTCTCCCTTATATTCTGTAATATTATTCTGCCTCCTTAAGGTGCATCTTTTTTGATGCGTGCTCCATAGCTTCAACAAGAGTTCTCATATCACTAAGTATCTGTGTAGTTCTTTCTTCACCAAGTTCAGCAATAACATTACCATAATATTCTCTGTTATTGTCCTCTCTTTTTTTCAAGAAATCCCTTCCGGCATCAGTGAATACGAGATATGTACCATCTGTTCCTTTGCCATCATGTTTCCATAAAGCATAACCCATGTCCTTAAGACTGCTTGCGATTGCCGATGTCTGTGGAATTGATATTCTCATAAATGAAGACAAATCCTTAAGATATGTCTTATCCTTGCCATCAATACAATCTTTCTCCATTACCTTGAGCGCAATATAATCTGCCAGCTCAAGACCATTGTAAAAATTCTTTCTTCTCTCCTTATCCATCAGGAACCTCTGAAATATAAGTTCTGTAGATAATTCAAAGCTTTCAAAGCTATTGTTCATACCCCTATCTCCTCTCTGTCTTAAAATAATGATTCGATAGATTTATATTACCAGAAAAATCCTTATATGTCTGTATAACAATCATAAACAATTGTAAAAAAGTTATAAACTATGGATTACAGCATTCCGCTGCCGTATATCCCGCTCCAATAAGTTCTTCTCTTTCAGCATAAGAATATATCTTATTCTTAGTCCCTATTCTTGATGCCTTTTCGCATTCCGGTTTATGAAATGTCATTGTTTTACTGTTAAGAATATAATTATAATCCATTGAAGAATCCTTCATCTGTACAGCTATATCAAGAAATTCTCCTGTATATTCAGACTCTCCTGTTGAATATATGTAATTAATACCCGGCTGTACATTATATAAAAATATATTAAAGCATATTCCTTCTCCACTGTCCTCCACAGAATAAGCCTCCATAAGAACCCCACGGCACATAAGCTCTTCGCCAACAAATACCGGAGTAGTCCTGTACATAACGTGATTAGAAGTTTTCTCAAGATATCTTGCAATCTTTACCACATATGCATTCATATAGTTCTTCATATATGGAGTTGCTGTTATATAATTCTTCTTATCAGTATCAGAACCTCCAAGACACCACGCAATACTCTGTACTCTGCTCTGGCAGTATCCATCTCCCGCAATACTGTCATACTTGATATTATTCCATCCTGTAGGACAGATACTTCTTGATTCACCTTTCTTATCATCTTCAGATGGCATTGAATCATAATCTAAACATGCCATTGCAGAAGTAACTCTTTTGATACTGTCAAGCGGTCCATATTTTATATAGGAATCCTTAACTATCTCAGAGCTTGTAAAATATGGCTTATTATCATTAACTACAACATATGGATTATTTCCATTATATGCCGGAATATCCTCATAGGAAAACTGTATACTGTTTGAATTAACATTATTAGCAGACACATTTGCAAAAAGTTTATATCCGCCAAACACAATCAACACAAGTAATATTATCCCAATTATTTTCTTTCTCATTTCGTATCACCCTTCTTCATTCCTGGTATCTGTGCCAGAATAACCGCTGTAAACACAAGTACACACCCCATTATCTCTTTTGGTTTTAACAATTCCCCAAGTACAATCCATCCGGCAAGCACTGCAAACACTGATTCAAGACTCATAACAATAGATGCCACCGAAGGCTGTGCATATTTCTGTCCAACCATCTGAAGTGTATATGCTATACCGCCTGACAATACACCTGCATAAAGTATCGGAATAAGCGCAGCTTTAATTCCTGCAAATGTAACATTTTCCGTAAATATCATAGCAAATGTTGAAATAATTGCAATAGCCATAAATTGTATACAGGACATTTTCATGCTGTCAGCACTTGAAAATTTATCAATAACCAGAATGTGTATTGTAAAGCATATTGCTCCCAGGAACACAAGGACATCTCCAAGATATATTCCTGATACACCACCAGACATACATAAAAGATACATTCCGGCAACGCATCCTGCAACAGAAACGCCGGTTATCCAGTGCATTTTCTTACCCATAAAAACCGAAACTACCGAAACCATAACAACATAAGTTGCTGTAATAAAGCCCGACCTTCCTGATGCCGCGACCCCTTGTGGATATACACTTATTCCATACTGCTGGAAAGTCATCGCTGCAAAGAGAACAATTCCACATATTATGCCTGCACCCAGTGGCCATGTCTGTAAACGGCTTCCATTCTCTGTACTAATCACTTTCCCTGAATTATTTCTTTTATCCAATACATTTTTAATTATAATTACGACTGCCAGAAATAGTGCTCCGACTATAGACCTTGCAGCATTAAATGTAAATGTTCCCACTGCTCCTGCACCACTTGTCTGTGCAACAAATGCCGTTCCCCAGATAAATGCAACAAGAAGCAGTATCAGGCTTCCCTTTATATTATTCATTGCTCTTACCCTTATTAATATATTTGATACCTGTAAATGCACCTATAAGAATAACAAAACCTATAATAAGAGGAACAACAGGATTCTGTACAAATCCTGCAATAACATATGTCACACAAGAAATAACTGCAACTACAATTACATATGGAAGCTGTGTAGACACATGATTCATATGATTACACTGTGCTCCTGCCGAAGCCATAATTGTCGTGTCAGATATTGGTGAACAATGGTCTCCACAGACAGCTCCAGCCATACATGCTGAGATTGATATAATCATCATTGTATGGTTCGTTCCTGAAAATGTATTTACAACAATAGGAATAAGAATTCCAAATGTTCCCCACGATGTTCCTGTTGCAAAAGCAAGGAATACCGCAACCAGAAATATAACTGCTGGCAGAATACTTAACCAGCCACCCGATACTCCTTTTACAAGTCCGGCAACAAACTCCTTAGCGCCCAGACTGTCTGTCATTGCTTTGAGTGTCCATGCAAATGTAAGAATAAGGATTGCTGGTACCATTGCCTTGAATCCTTCCGGTATGCATGAGCATGATTCATTGAATGAAAGTACCCTTCTTACTGCATAGAACACAATTGTTATTATAAGTGCAAAGAAACTTCCAAGCATAAGTCCTACCGAAGCATCACTTCCTGAAAATGCATCAACAAAACCTACTCCCTTGAAAAAATCTCCTGAATATAGCATTCCAATTATGCAGCAAACTATAAGTGTAATAATTGGAAACAGCAGATCTAACACTCTTCCGCGTCCCTTAATTACATCTTCTGTTGCGTTAGCATATGGCCTGTCAGGAGTTGTATACAAGTCTCCCTTAGCTGCATTTGCTTCATGAACTGCCATTGAACCAAAGTCAACCTTTAACGCTACAATAAGAATCATTGCTGCAATAGTAAATAACGCATAATAATTGTAAGGAATAGCCTTAATAAATATTCCAAAACCATCTTCGCCCTCAACAAAACCTGTTACCGCTGCTGCCCATGAAGATATAGGCGCAATAATACAGATTGGTGCCGCTGTTGCATCAATAAGATATGCAAGCTTTGCTCTCGAAACATTATGCTTGTCTGTTACTGGACGCATAACGCTTCCAACAGTAAGACAGTTAAAATAATCATCAATAAATATAAGAATTCCAAGAAGCACCGTAACAAGCTGTGCTCCAACTCTTGTCTTAATATGTCTTCCAGCCCATTCTCCAAATGCTGCAGAACCACCTGCTTTATTCATCATGCACACCATGATTCCCAGTACAACAAGGAACACCAGAATTCCTACATTGTAAGGATCTGACAATACTCCTACAAGACCATCTTCAAATATATGAAGAACTGATTTTTCAAAACTGAACCCGCTCTGGAATATATTTCCATAGAACAGTCCTCCTATTACAATTCCTACAAAAAGTGAACTGTAAACCTCTTTGGTAATTAACGCTAATATGATAGCAACCAGCGGTGGTATAAGTGCCCAGAAGGTTGCATACAGATTAGGTACATACTGAATAACTTCTTCCATTGTATCTCTCCTTAATAAATGTATATCCTACACTAATTGTGTATTCTGCTTTCACTGCAAGTAAAATATATAACCTGATAATTCTTTGCAATCTCGTCGAGAAGCTTCATAGCCCCCTTAATGTTATTATCATCAAGATTGACAAATGGGTCATCAAATATAAGAAATGGTTTCTCTTCTTTATACATTGCCTCAACAAGCGCCATTCGCATGCACACTCCAACCAGATCCTGCTTTCCTGCACTAAGATATCCAATATCTCTTGGCATATTCTGCTCCATGACAGTAAGCTTTGTATCTGCATCAAGATTGTATGCATCAGGCTCACATCCGGTAAGTATAGTATAATACTTCCTAAAGCCCGACATAACAGGTCCCATATATTCAGAAGTAAAAGACTGCTTTGAATCCTCCATAATCTGTTTTGTAAGCTTCAGCAATCTCTCTTTATTCTTTTCGCTTTCCTGAATATCAGTAAGCTGGTTAAGTTGCTGCCTGCAGTTTTCGCATTCATCAGCCTGAATCTGAAGATTCTCTAACTGCTTATTGCACTGAGATATCTGTTGTGCATATTCTTCAATCATGTTGTCAACACGTGTCATATCTGACGCTATATCTTCCAGTGAAATCTTATCAGCATCATTTTGTGCAGTGAACATACTGATATCATTCTCTGACTCAAAATCAGCTTTAATCATCATTGCATTATCATACTCACTTTTAGCACGATAATATCCATCAAGCTTTTTGTCAAGGTTTCTAAGTGTTTCTCCAACACTTTCCTCACCCTTAAAGCCTTTAATATATTTTCTCAGAAAGCATTTAATACCTGACATATTCTGCTCATACTGATTTCTATAGATATCCTGTTTAGACATTTCTTGATTAATTCTTTTATAGTCCGCTATGTCATTTCTTATACGTTCAATTGTCAGACTATAATTATTACCATTAGTGGCACAATTATACTGTTTCAAAAATACATCCAGCCTGTTCTCAAGCTGTTTTATCTGTTCAGATAATTCGTTGTCCTGACCAGCCGCCCGTTTCTCAAGTTCACGATAATCTTCTATATCATGACATAAACCCGAAAGCTCCCATGCAATGTTATCTCTGCTAAATGTAATCTCATATTCTTCACAGAACTGCCTTACAACATTCTCCGTTCCGCTGATAAAATTCTTATCATCATTAATATCCGCTTCAATTGCCTTAAGCTTATTATCAGATTCAGCACTTATATTCATAAATTCACTATCATGCTGTTTCTTCTTCACAGTTCCAATCACTGAAAATACTACTGCCATACACAAGCCGACAATAATCATGGCAATTCCAACTTCCATTACAGGCACAACAAGCACACCGCCTATTACAGCCATTACGATTCCTGCTATAATTCCCGGCACACATGAATTTTTATATAACTTAGCTCTTTCAAGTCTTGCTTGTTCATTCTCTCTTGCAAGATCCAGCTTCATTTCCTTGCCAACAATAGAATTCTGCTTGTTCTGTGCTGAAATCCAGATATCATGAATCTTCCCGACTTTGTTTTCATCGGGAATTCCTCTTGCAAACCTTTTCTTATACCATTCAAGCTTTTCCAGTTCATCGTCAGACAAACGGTTCTTCGCAGCAGCTTCTTTAAGTTCATCTAATTGTCCGGCAGTATTCTGCCATTCATCAATAGTTTCACTATCAGGAACGCCCTGTTCAAACATACCTCTAAGTTGTTCAAGCCTTTTACTGTCATCATCATCAATGTGTGTGAATTTTCCACTTAATCTTCCTGCTTCATCAAAGATTTCAATCTGCTTGTGTACATCTTCCTTTTCAGGCAGTTCCCCATTAAAGTAATGTTCATATTGCTCAAATGCGTTCTTCTTATTATTACATTCCTTATCAAGCAGTTGATACTTCTCTTTCAATGCCTGTATATCCTTCTGCACACTTAAATGCTTCTGCTGTTCCTGCATTTTCTTTCTGTCAGCTCTAAGTTCTTCTCTCTTAGCACACAGATTATCTCTTATATCTGTCTGCTCTTCAATAATTCTGTCTGTCTGTGAATAATTGTTAATCCTGGCAGCAAGCTCTGTTATTCTTGATTTTCTCTTAGAGATAGATCCTGTAGACCTCGTACTTGTTATATTATTAAGCACCGCAGTCAGTCTCCCCACAGCAGTTTCAAAATTATTAATATCATCTGTATTATCTGCAAGATTTCCAATCTTAGCATTTATGCTGTCAGTAGTTGCCGTAACACAATCACTCTGACCTATAAACACAGTTCTCTCAAAAGACTGTGCATCTATCTTGAACAATTCTTCTCCAATATCACACGAAAAATCATCACATTCAACATTAGTGTCTTTTCTTACAAGCAGGAATTCATCATCCGCCTGCTTTTTTCCAAAGGTTCTTCTAAGTGAATAAACCACTCCACCAGTTTCAAATACTATCTCACCACCATAAACACCCTTCTGCCACGGCATAAGACGATTTCTTTCCTTATCGACTAATTTCTTCTTGCTTTCATTCTTAAATCCATAAAACATAACACGGATAAATGATGCAAGTGTACTCTTTCCCCAGCCATTATCCTCACATATCGTATTACATTCACCAGAGAAATCATATGTAACATTATTCAGTTTTCCAAAATTTTCGATTGTACAACTGATAAGTTTCATCAGACTATCTCCTCCCCCTGCAATGCCTGTAATCCATATCGTATAATTACAGCTTTATCTTGTTCATTGATATCGTCTCTCCCCATAACATTTCTAATAAATTCTCCCTTAAGTGAAACATCATGCTCATAAGACATATAATCAACCCTATAAGCGGTGCAGTCCTTTATCTTAAATGCATAAAACCTGTTCTCAAACTGCTTACACAGATAGTCCGTATCTTTCTCACATTCAACATCCAATTCACCTGTAAGCTCAAGCTTAACCAGACTATCTTTCGTAAAACCTGCATTGTTAAGAAAACTGCTTAATTTCTGTTCAATTTCAAATGTGCTTTCACACCCTGTAACATCAACCTGTGCAACATAAATATTTCTTCTTGCAAATGGAACAAAATATGTATCAGAACTTCCAGAAGTTTCATCAATATCAAGCACCACAAAACCATGTTCTCCAGCCTCATCAAAGCCCCTTCCCTCAAGGCATCCCGGATAACAATACACTCCTCTGGCATCCAGCCTGTCACTTGAATATTCATGCACATGCCCAAGTGCAAGATAATCAATTCCACGGTTTCTTAAATCCTTAAGACTTATTATCTGTGCGTTATTCTTAGAAACATGAGAAGCCTCCTGCCCATGCAGTACAACAATATTATAATTGCCTGCATTGAGAGAAAGGCTTCCATATATCTTACCAACATTATCACTGTCAAGTTCCACGCCGGTAATAACGATATTCTTTGTAACACCGCCATTATTAATTATACCGGTATTGTAACTTGTCCATCCTTTTCCAAACATACGAAGATTAGCAGGAATCTCATCCAGATACGACACAAAGCTTCCATTGTCATGATTACCCTGCAGATAATAAAATGTAATACCCGGATTGTTAATTATTATATTATATACTTCTTTCTTTGCTCCGACTGATATGTTCCTTGTATCAAACAAATCCCCCGCAATTATAATAACCCCGATACACTCCTTCACAGCATATCCAACCATATCCTTAAAAGATGCCAGCAGCTCACTCCTGCGTTCTCTTGCCTTATCTTTATCAAGATTAGCCGTCATCGCTGAATCCAGATGAATATCTGCACAATGCAAAATCTTCATATCTTCTCAACCTCAACTAATAAATACTAATTAATGTGTAGAATACGCTCCTTCAACATGAACCATCTCTGTTGTTTCATTCTGGATATATATTCTGTATGAGCCGCTCATTGTCAGCTCAAATACGTGTGAATCATTGCCATTGGCAATAATATATCTTTTAGAACCATCAGGCTGTATAATTCCCGCTCTTACGCTATGAAATGGTTCTACCGAAAATACACTTAAAACTATCCTCTGTCCAGAAGATGCATGAAAGCTTGATGTTGACCTCCTTACACCGGCATATACATCCCATGAGATTGTACCATTTGAAGCACATGGCATTATTTCATCAGGATTAACATCTTCTTCATACATATCTGTAACAGCTGGATCTACATAATCAGCAGCCTCATAATATTCTGTTTCTAATACCTGTAACTCTCTTTTTTCATCAGCAGTTAACTCCGCAACCTTAACTGATGTTTCAGTTACGGTTGTAGCTGCTCCCGCCACCATAACAGAACTCATAATAACAAATAAAGTCAGTATAGCTGCTGCAACAGCCATTGGTCTTTTCTTAACATAATAACTCTTCATAACATGCTCCATTCTTTCTCTTAAACTGCTTTTATTTTCATACAGACTTGCAGACAGCATGTCATAAAGATTATTATTTCTCACAGCAATATTAAATATTGTTTCATAATATTCATGTAGTCCATTCTCTGACATACATACAGAAAAGTCACATGCATACTCAGCATATTTAATAAATCTTCTGTAAAAAATCCATATAACCGGATTAAAGAAATTAAGTATACTTGCCACCGCAAGAAGATATCTGAACCATATATCATTATGAACCACATGTGTAAGTTCATGTGCAAATACAACTCTCATCTCTTTCTCAGAAAAATGATCTGCATTAACAACAACACACGGTCTGTGTATTCCTGTCACATATGCAGTAGTTGTCCTGTATGACTGCCTCAATGTGATTTTACATTTTCCAAGTCCCATCTGTTCTTTTATCTCACAGAAAATCCCGTTCATCTCCTTATTACAGGCAAACGATTCTTTCCTTATTGATAAAATTCTGAATCTCTTAAACACATAAATCATTATTGCAACAGCCAGACCTGTTATCCACACAATAGCAACAGCTCTTGTCACATTAATAATAAGCGGTGATGTATCAAATGCGTAACCATTCCACACGAACCTTAATCGGTCAATCATTCTTATTGCGTAATACATTACCGGAATTATCCAGAACAATACAACAACTTTTCCAAGTCTGTATGACATATTAAGATATCCTGTCTTATCAAGTAAATATGAAGTTATAAGCCATGCAACAGTAAGTACGCTACCCGTAAATGTAGTTATGACAATCATGTAAAACAAATCTGTCCATAGCATAATCTGCTGCACTCCTAAGTTAAATATATTAATCCGACATATAAATAAATATATCACATTTTTA
>OHJN01000782.1_pt1 | contig 15318 bp, 15 predicted proteins | sample 1568531 | NCBI WGS metagenome assembly OHJN01 (sample SAMEA3879594, study PRJEB24766) | human gut metagenome | biome: human-associated habitat; feature: feces | place: USA | collected 1985/1987
TGATTCAGAGGTAGATTCCCTTGTTTCTGTAGTACGCAAGGTTCTGGATGCAAAAATTGACGAAGATGCTCTTAGAAGCGATGTAAATTCTGTATACAGTAAGCTGCAGGATATGGGTGTTACAAAGGATGATGCCAAAGGTCTTGTGTCGAAGTTAATCGAATTTGTAAAAGGATTATTCGAATGAGAAACGTAAAATGTGCAAAATGTATAACTTTACCAAATTAAAGTAAAGATGCAAATGTGGTAAATTTATAAAAAAAGAGGAAAATGAAAGAAGAAATTGTGCAAATAAAACAAATGTTCATTATTCGTTAACAATTTGCATGTATTTTGTTCATAAGTATCTGATACTATATAATCAGTTCGAAAGAACATACACAGAAGACGTTGTAATGACACCATTACACATAAAATTTTTTCATAATAATCGCCCCGGTAAACCACTGCCGGGGCACTCCTCGTTTTACGGGGATTTTTTATCTGATAATTTTCCATATTTCTGGATTTCATTATTGAGTTCTTCCATGCGGGTATCCAGTTCTGCTACATATCGCGCACATTCTCTTAATTCTTTTGTGATATAGTCAGGTCCGTCTCCCTCAAATTTGTAATGCATCTTATGCTCCAGAGTCGCCCAGAAATCCTGTGCAACTGTGCGGATCTGAATCTCTACTTTGGTATCAATGATACTGTCGGAGAGAAAGACCGGTGTGGTAACCAGCATATGATAACTGCGGTAACCGCTCTTTTTAGGATTTTTCATATAATCACGTCTTGCAAGGATCGTCAGGTCATTTTGTTTGGAAATCATATCTGCGATCAGATAGATATCAGATGTAAAGGAACAGCTGATACGGATTCCTGCGATGTCATTTACATAGCGTACCATGTTCTCGATACTGGATTCATATCCATGTCGTTTCAGTTTTTTTGCAATGCTTTCCGGAGTTTTGATTCTGGATTTTACATGTTCGATCGGATTGTATTTATGTCTGTGCTGAAATTCACCGTTTAGAATATCAATCTTTGTTTCTACCTGTTTAAGGGCAGACTGATAGACAAAAATAACTGTCTCCCAGTCATTCAGTTCTTTAAAATCCCTCAAGGGGACAGAATCATAATTCATGTATAATAATATCCTTTCCTGATACAGGCAGTTCCCCGTTGATTTTTGTAATCTCACAGGGGACTTGTTTATAGATTTGCTATAGTTGGTTGATGATATTATTGTAACATATAAATATCTGTTTGTGTGAACTATCTGTATGAAAATTCAGATTTCCATTATTAAAGTGATTGTGTTATAATGTTTGAAAATAGCTGACATAATATACTCTATTTGTAACTGTTCAGTATCCTGTAACAGATGGAGAAGAGTTACATTTATTCCAGGTAAAGGAGAAAACAGATAATGGCTGAATCAATGAAAGATTACGAAACAGAACTGGAAGCCTCTTTTAAGAAAATTGAAGAAGGGGATATTCTTACAGGAACTGTCATCAGTGTAGATGAAAAAGAAGTTGTGGTAGATTTGAAGTATTATGCGGAAGGCATTATTCCGGCAGAGGATTACAGCAGAGAACCGGGATTTTCTTTAAAGGAACAGGTGAATGTGGGAGATGAAGTTTCTGCGACTGTTGTGAGTAAAGACGATGGAAATGGAAATATTCTGTTGTCCAGAACAGAAGCAGCAGATGTGCTTGCATGGGATAAGCTGAAAGAATTAAAGGATTCAAAAGAAGTAATTGATGTGGTGGTAAAAGGCATTGTAAATGGTGGCGTGATCGCCTATGTAGAAGGTGTACGTGGATTTATTCCCGCCTCAAAGCTTGCCCTGAATTATGTGGAGGATACAAACGAATATCTGAACAAACCAATCCAGGTTCAGGTTTTCGATATTGATAAAGAAAAAGGAAGATTAATTCTCTCTGCAAAGGAAATATTAAGAGAAAAAGCAGAAGAGGAGAGAAAAACAAAAATCTCCAATGTGCAGGTCGGACTTGTAACAGAAGGTGTTGTTGAGAGCTTACAGCCATATGGTGCATTCGTAGATCTGGGAAATGGTCTGTCAGGTCTGGTTCATATTTCACAGATCTGTGAGAAAAGAATTAAGAAACCATCAGAAGTTCTGACAGTTGGAGATAAAGTAAAGGTAAAAGTAACTGCTGTTAAAGATGGAAAATTAAGTCTGAGCATCAAAGAGGCAACAGATATGATGGCTAAGGAAATTGAGGAGGAAGTGATCGAGCTTCCGGATTCAAAGGAAGAGGCTTCCACATCTCTTGGCGCACTTTTTGCAAACATTAAATTAGATAATTGAGGTTAGAATCTGTATGAGAAATCAGGAAAAAATATTTGTAATAGGTCACAAGAATCCGGATACGGATTCCATCTGTTCAGCAATTGCCTATGCGGACATCAAAAACAGGACTTCTCAGAAGGTGAAATACATTCCAAAGCGTGCAGGACAGATCAATGAAGAGACAGAATATGTGTTAAATCGTTTCGGCATGCAGCCACCGGGATATCTGTCTAACATTGGAACACAGATAAAAGATATGGATATCCGTATGAGTCCGGAAGCTGATAAGAGTATGTCCCTGAAAAATGCATGGGATCTGATGATGGAGAAAAGTATCGTATCTCTTCCGATCAGAGACAGAGAAGGACAGCTGGAAGGTCTGATCACAATCGGTGATATTGCTAAGACTTATATGGATACAACGGACAGTTATCTGCTGTCAAGAGCGAAGACACAGTACAGAAGAATTGCCGAGACAATTGCAGGTACCGTAGTAGAGGGAAATGAGCATGGATATTTTACAAAAGGAAAAGTTCTGGTGGGAACTGCAAATCCGGAAATGCTCAAAGCCTATATTGAACCGGATGACCTGATAATCATGGGAGACAGAGAAGAGGATCATCTTCAGGCGATTGCGCAGAATGTTAGCTGTATTATCGTTGGTATGGGAATTGAAGTCAGCGAAAAGGTGATAAAGCTTGCTCATGAGAGAGAAATTGTAATTATTATGTCTCCGTATGATACATTTACGATCGCAAGACTGATCAACCAGAGTATTCCTGTACGGTATATTATGAAAACAGATAATCTGGTTACTTTTAATACAGAGGATTTTACGGATGATATTCAGAATGAGATGATCAAACACCGTCATCGTGCGTTCCCTGTAATTAACAAAAAGGGAAAATGTATCGGAACAATTTCCCGAAGAAATTTCCTGGATATGCACAGGAAAAAAGTAGCACTTGTGGACCATAATGAGAAAGATCAGGCAGTTGACAATATCGATAAAGCTGAAATCGTGGAGATTATCGACCATCATAAACTGGGGTCTCTGGAAACTATGGTACCGATTTCTTTCAGAAATCAGCCGGTCGGATGTACAGCAACGATTCTGTATGAAATGTATGGGGAGCAGAAACTTGAGATTTCACCGAGTATTGCGGGGCTTCTCTGTGCTGCGATTATTTCAGATACACTGATGTTCCGTTCACCTACCTGCACATTATCTGACAAGATGGCGGCAGGTGCGCTGGCACTTATTGCAGGAATCAATATTGAGCAGTTTGCAAAAGAGATGTTTAAAGCAGGAAGTAACCTGAAAGACAAATCACCGGAAGAAATTTTCTATCAGGATTATAAGAAATTTATTGCTGAGGATGAGATCAACTTTGGTGTTGGACAGATCAGTTCTATGGACAGCGATGAGTTGGCAGAAATCAAAGAGCGTCTGGTTCCGTTTATGGTCAGCGAGTGTGGCCGTCATGGTGTTACCCGCGTATTCTTTATGCTTACCAATATTATTGAGGAATCTACAGAGCTTCTCTATTATGGTGAGGGAAGTGAGGAAATGGCACGTATTGCTTTCCATATGGAGCCAAAGGATGGTGTATTTGATCTGAAAGGCGTTGTTTCACGTAAGAAACAGCTGATTCCGGCACTTATGGAAGCTGCACAGGCCGGACAGAACGATTACAACTGATGGCAGCAGACAGAATAGCTGAGGATAATAAGAAATGGAAAAAGAAACCTGGAAAGCAGGAAATATGCTTTATCCACTTCCGGCAGTTATGGTAAGTGTTTCTGACGGAGAGGGGAATGACAATATTATTACAGTTGCATGGGCAGGAACTGTCTGCACGAATCCGCCGATGGTGTCTATTTCTGTGCGACCATCCCGTTTTTCCTATGATATGCTCAGAAAGACGGGAGAATTTGTAATAAATCTGACAACAGAGAAACTGGCATATGCAACGGATTACTGTGGAGTCCGTTCAGGCAGGGATGTTGATAAATTTAAAGAAATGAAGCTTACCAAAGAGAAGGCGGATTTTGTGAAAGTTCCCATGATCGCAGAATCTCCGGTGAGTATTGAATGCAAAGTAAGGCAGGTTCTGGAATTGGGTTCCCACCATATGTTTCTGGCGGATGTGCTTGCAGTTCATGCTGATACGCAGTATATGGACGAGAAGAAGAAATTTCATCTGAATGATGCGAAACCTCTGGTGTATTCTCATGGTGAATATCTGGGAATTGGTAAAAAACTGGGAACATTTGGATACAGCGTTAAAAAAAAGAAGAAAAAATCCGGAAAAAAGAAACAGTAATCCGCAATTTGCAGACGCAGACAATGTATGATAAAATGAAAGGACATAAACATGAATAATGTGACATTAATAGGAATGCCCGGTTCAGGGAAAAGTACAATAGGAGTTATTCTTGCAAAAGCATTGAGATATGAATTTCTGGATTCTGATCTTCTGATACAGAAACAGGAGAAAAGAAAGCTTTCAGAGATCATAGAGCAGGACGGACCGGAAAAATTTAAGGAAATTGAAAATCAGGTTAATGCAGACATTCATGTAACAGATACGGTCATTGCACCCGGCGGAAGTGTTATTTACTGTGAGGAGGCAATGGAACATCTGAAGTCCATAGGTAAGGTTATATATCTTAAATTATCACTGGAATCTTTATCCAAAAGACTGGGAAATCTGAAAGGACGCGGAGTGCTGTTAAAGGACGGTCAGAGCCTGAAAGATCTGTATGAGGAACGTGTACCTCTGTACGAGAAATATGCAGATATTACCATTGATGAAGAGGGGAAAGATTTGGATGAAAGTCTTCGGGCAATTCTGGAGATAATACATATCAAAGAGCAGGGAAAGTGATTATTACAGCTCGGGAAAAGGACAGTGGTAAATAATTTTTGTTTACAAATGATAAATATATGATATAATATACAACTGACTTTAAAATAGGATGATCGTTTAGTATAAACATATATGCATTTGAAACAGAAGTTACATGTTCGCAGAAAACGAAAAACAGAGTGAACAGTGACCATTAATTCTGCTCATGGAGTGAAAATAAATAAGAGGTGTGATATGGAACAGTATGTTATAAAAGGAGGCAACCCTTTAGTCGGTGAAGTTGAGATTGCCGGTGCCAAGAATGCGGCACTTGCTATTCTTGCAGCAGCCATAATGACTGATGAGACGATTCTGATAGAGAATTTGCCGGATGTAAGGGATATCAATGTATTGCTTGAAGCGATCGCTGGTATTGGAGCACAGGTAGACCGTATTGATAAATCTACTGTGAAGATTAACGGATCTACAATTGGAGATGTAAGTGTTGATTATGAATATATCAAGAAGATCAGAGCTTCCTACTATCTGCTGGGAGCACTTCTTGGTAAGTATAAACATGCAGAGGTACCGCTTCCAGGTGGATGCAACATCGGAAGCCGTCCGATCGACCAGCATCTGAAGGGATTCAGAGCGCTTGGTGCAGATGTAGATATCATGCATGGAGCAATTGTTGCGAAAGCAGATGAACTTCATGGAAGCCATATTTTCCTTGACGTTGTCTCTGTAGGTGCAACGATCAATATTATGATGGCAGCCTCATTGGCTCCGGGACGTACTATTTTGGAAAATGCCGCAAGAGAACCGCATGTAGTTGACGTTGCCAACTTCCTGAACAGTATGGGGGCAAATATTAAAGGTGCAGGTACAGATGTGATCCGTATTAAAGGTGTGGAGAAGCTCCACCGTACAGAGTATTCTATTATTCCGGATCAGATCGAGGCAGGTACATTTATGTTTGCTGCGGCAGCAACAGGCGGAGATGTAACAGTTAAGAATGTAATTCCGAAGCATCTGGAAGCAACTACGGCTAAACTTGAAGAAATTGGATGTGAGGTTGAGGAATTTGATGATGCAGTTCGTGTACGTGCACCAAAGAGACTTCACCGTACTCATGTAAAGACTCTTCCATATCCCGGATATCCTACAGATATGCAGCCACAGATTGCTGTAACTCTGGCACTTGCAGAGGGAACCAGTATTGTAACAGAGAGTATTTTTGAGAACAGATTCAAGTATGCGGACGAACTTTCACGTATGGGAGCAAACATCAAAGTTGAGGGAAATTCAGCAATTATTGATGGTGTGAAGAAGCTTACAGGTGCGAGAGTAAGTGCACCGGATCTGCGTGCAGGTGCAGCCCTGGTGATCGCAGGTCTTGCAGCAGATGGAATCACAGTTGTTGATGATATCGTATATATCCAGAGAGGATACGAGAATTTTGAAGATAAGCTGAGATCTCTCGGTGCTGAGATTGAGAGAGTATCCAATGAGAAAGAAATCCAGAAATTCCGTCTCAGGGTGGGATGACAAAAAATACCAAAAAATTACTTGACATTTGTAAGGGTTAAGTATATTGTATGGTATGCAGCAATCTTAATTAATGCAAGTTAATAATTAGTAATAGCCTTTTATTCAGAGTGGTGGAGATACAAAGGATCTGCGAAGCCACGGCAACCCCTGTTTGTGTAGGAAGGTGCCAACCTGAGCGAGTGATCGAACAATAAGAGGATTGTTGAGATAATCAGACAGTCCGATTACTTCGGGCTGTTTCTTTTTGTTAACGGAAAAGTATCAGCGGAGAAAAATAATCTGTTGATACAGTACATAAATGGCTGTGGGTTATTCTGCGGTCGGGAAACAATTGTAAATGAATAAAAAAGGAGAACACAATGGAGAAAATTTTATTTACTTCTGAATCTGTAACTGAAGGCCATCCGGATAAAATGTGTGATGCTATTTCCGATGCTATTCTTGACGCTCTTATGGAAAAAGATCCTATGAGTCGTGTTGCATGTGAAACTGCTACAACTACAGGTCTTGTACTTGTTATGGGTGAGATTACAACAAATGCATATGTTGATATTCAGAAAATCGTAAGAGATACTATCCGCGAAATCGGATATACACGTGGAAAATATGGATTTGATGCTGATACATGTGCAGTTATCACAGCAATCGATGAACAGTCTGCTGATATCGCTCTTGGCGTAGATAAAGCTCTTGAAGCAAAAATGGGTGAAGATGAAATTGATGCCATCGGAGCAGGTGACCAGGGTATCCAGTTTGGTTATGCTTCCAATGAGACAGAAGAGTATATGCCATATGCCATCAACATGGCACACAAACTTGCACGTCAGTTAACGAAGATCCGTAAAGACGGTACATTAAAATATTTAAGACCGGATGGAAAAACACAGGTTACTGTAGAATATGATGAAGCCGGAAAACCAAGCCGTATCGATGCAGTAGTATGCTCTACACAGCATGATCCGGATGTAACTCAGGAGCAGATCCATGAGGACATTAAGAAATATGTTTTCGATGAGATCATTCCGACAGATATGGTAGATGAGAACACAAAATATTTCATCAACCCAACAGGACGTTTCGTGATCGGCGGACCTCATGGTGACAGCGGACTTACCGGACGTAAGATCATCGTTGATACTTACGGTGGAACCGGACGTCATGGCGGCGGTGCTTTCTCCGGTAAAGACTGTACAAAGGTAGACCGTTCCGCAGCGTATGCTGCACGTTATGTTGCAAAAAATATTGTTGCAGCAGGTCTTGCAGATAAATGTGAGATTCAGCTTTCCTACGCGATCGGTGTTGCTCATCCGACATCTATCCACGTAGAAACATTCGGAACCGGTAAACTTTCTGATACAAAGCTGGTTGAGATCATTCGTGAGAACTTTGACCTTCGCCCGGCGGGAATTATCAAGATGCTTGATCTGAGAAGACCGATTTACAGACAGACAGCTGCTTATGGACATTTCGGACGTACGGATGTAGACCTTCCATGGGAGCATCTGGATAAAGTTGATGACCTTAAAAAATACCTTGTTTAAATAAGAAAATCGTAACTGTTCAGTACTTGCACAGACAGTGGAATGCTGAATAATTACAGAATATCACAAAAATTGCAGTGCAATGGGATAAAACAGGAATTATCTGAAAGAACAGGACAGATGATTCCTGTTCTTTTTATAGAAAATTTAGATATGTAAAACAGACTTTATGATATAATACTTGCAGAGGGCAAAATTATAGAAACCTTATAAATCAACAGATAAAGGATGATCGGGATGAAGTTAAAAACAAGGATTATAGTTGGATTCGGTATGAGTATTCTGGTTCCTCTGCTTTTATTTTCGGCAACTTTGTACGGATTAGGTCATACAAAGTTTGCACAGCAGACAAAGGATTCCTCGGAAGTGGTGTATGATATTTCAGTAGGGGAATCCACCCACAGCCAGACACAGGTAAGGATTATTGCAAAAGATCTGCTGTTTACTGCGACGGTAATATTAGTATTCACAGCTTTATCTATTGGATTATGGATTTACAGAAGTATTGCCACACCGCTGGTTAAATTAAAGAAAGCCACTCAGAATATCAAAGAGGGAAATCTTGATTTTGTTCTGGAAGTAGATGGTGACGATGAGTTTTCGGAACTTTGCCGGGATTTTGAGGAGATGAGAAAGCGACTGAAGGAATCAGCAGAAGAGAAAGTTCTTATGGATAAAGAAAATAAAGAACTTATCAGCAATATTTCTCATGATCTTAAGACGCCGATCACAGCGGTAAAGGGATATGTAGAGGGGATTATGGACGGCGTAGCGGATACGCCGGAGAAAATAGACCGTTATGTGAAGACTATTTATAATAAGACGAATGAGATGGATCATCTGATCAATGAGCTGACTTTTTATTCAAAGATTGATACCAACAGAATTCCATATACTTTCAGTAAACTGAATGTAGAAGATTATTTCAGTGATTGCGCAGAAGAAGTAGGACTGGAACTGGAAACGAGAGGAATTGAACTGGTATATGCCAATTATGTTGAGGATAATGTGCAGGTGATCGCAGATGGAGAACAGATTCGGCGTGTTATTCATAACATTATCAGCAATGCTATCAAATATATGGATAAACCCAAAGATATCATCCAGATTCGCATAAAGGATGTGGGAGATTTTATTCAGGTTGAAATTGAAGATAATGGAAAGGGAATTGCAGCAAAGGATCTGCCGTCTATTTTTGATCGTTTTTACAGAACAGACGTGTCGAGAAATTCATCCAAGGGAGGAAGCGGAATCGGTCTTTCCATTGTAAAAAAGATCCTGGAGGATCATGGAGGAAAGGTCTGGGCAACCAGCAGGCTTGGAATCGGCACAATCATGTATTTTGTACTTAGAAAGTATCAGGAGGTACCAATGAAATGAGCAGAATTTTAATTATAGAAGATGAAGAGGCAATTGCAGATCTGGAGAAGGATTATCTGGAGCTTTCCGGATTTGAAGTTGAAATCTGCAACAGAGGAGACACCGGACTGACGCGTGCGCTGAATGAGGAGTTTGACCTGATTATTCTGGATCTGATGCTTCCGGAAGTGGATGGCTTTGATATCTGCAGGCAGGTAAGACAGGAAAAAAATACTCCTATCATCATGGTATCTGCAAAGAAAGATGACATAGATAAAATCAGAGGTCTGGGACTGGGGGCAGATGATTACATGACAAAACCATTCAGTCCAAGTGAACTGGTAGCCAGAGTCAAGGCACATATGGACAGATATAATCGTCTGATCGGTTCCAATGTACGCAAAAATGATATTGTGGAGATCCGCGGGATCAAGATTGATAAGACTGCACGCCGCGTATGGGTAAACGGAGAGGAGAAAACATTTACTTCCAAGGAATATGATCTGCTTACCTTCCTTGCAGAGAATCCGAACAGAGTGTTTACCAAGGAAGAGTTGTTCCGGGAAATCTGGGATATGGAATCTGTGGGAGATATTGCAACAGTCACTGTCCATATCAAGAAGATCCGGGAGAAAATTGAATTTAATACTGCAAAACCTCAGTATATTGAAACAATCTGGGGCGTAGGATACAGATTTAAAGTTTAACTGAATCAGGGAAGTTCCATATTTCAGGCACGAAAAGGCAATAATCAGTGGGAAATTTGGAACGCAAGATTGTTCGAGAAATCAACTTGTTGGCACAATAGTATAAAAAGGAAAAAAATGGAAAGATTATATAAAAAATTAGAAAGCTATGGGCAGTCTGACTATTATCCGTTTCACATGCCGGGGCATAAGAGAAACCGGGCATCTTCAGCAGATGATTTTCTTTTTGAGAGAGATATTACAGAGATTTCAGGATTTGACAATCTTCATCATGCGGAAGGAATTTTGAAAGAAGCACAGGAATATGCAGCTCAGATTTATGGGACAAAGAAATGTTTCTTCAGTGTAAATGGAAGTACGGCGGCTCTTCTGGCAGCAGTCAGTGCAAGTGTAAATAAAGGTGGGAAGATACTTGTCGCGAGGAACTGTCACAAGGCTGTTTACCATGCATTGTATTTACGTGAGCTTCAGCCGGTCTATATTTATCCACATGAAGATCAGAGACTGGGGATAAACGGAGGAATTTCTCCTGAACGTGTGGAAAGATATCTGGAAGAAAATACGGATGTGCAGGCTGTTCTGCTTACTTCGCCTACATATGACGGCGTTGTGTCTGATATAAAGACAATTGCAGAAGTTGTACACAGACATAAGATTCCTCTTATTGTGGATGAAGCACATGGTGCACATCTTCATTATTCTAAATATTTTCCGGTGTCTGCTGCTGATCTGGGAGCTGACATTGTAATACAGAGTTTCCATAAAACGCTGCCATCTATGACTCAGACGGCGGTGCTTCATATATGCAGTGATATGGCAGATGTGGAAAAGATAAAGAGATTTATGGGGATTTACCAGACCAGCAGTCCGTCGTATATTCTGATGGCGAGTATGGATGCGTGTATGGATAAACTGAGAAAAGACGGGCAGCAAATGTTTCGTGAATTTACCTTCAATCTGGAGAAGGCCAGACAGCGTCTTTCAAAGTGTGAAAAAATAAAACTGATCGAAGGTTCTATGATCGAAGGCAGTGGAATCTATGATTTTGACAGATCCAAGCTGTTGTTCTCCACAGTCGGAACTTCTGTTAACGGACACCTTCTCCATCAGATACTTCGTGACAGATATCACATTGAAATGGAAATGGCGGCTGAGAAATATGTTCTTGGAATTGCAGCAGTGGGAGATACAGAAGAGGGATTTGAGAGACTGTGTACTGCAATTGAAGAGATTGATGCAGAGATACAGCAAACAGATGAGTCGGAGGAATCGCAGTATCATACTTCTCATGCGAGAATGACACAGCTTATGACAATTTCTCAGGCAGTGGATGCGCAGCAAAGGCGATATTCTCTGAAAGAAAGTGTTGGCAAAGTCAGTGCAGAGTTTGCTTATCTGTATCCGCCCGGAATTCCGATTATTGTGCCGGGAGAGCAGATAACTGGACAATTTGTAAGAAATGTGAGAAGATACATGGAACAGGGGCTGGAAGTACAGGGACTCAGTGATACATCTGCTGAAACAATCTGCGTAGCTGCCCGAAATGAAATTGGACAGGAAGAATACAGTCCGGCAAAGGAATAACACAACAGATATGGGAAAGATTTTTTACATCATGGGAAAGAGTGCATCCGGAAAAGACAGAATCTATTCACTTCTGGCCGCACATAAAGAATTGAATCTGAAAACACTTATTCTGTATACAACCCGCCCGATCAGGGCAGGAGAGCAGGATGGAAAAAATTATTATTTTGTAGATGACGGAAAACTGGAAGAATTCAGAAAAAACGGAAATCTTATCGAGGAGAGAGCATATCATACGGTTTATGGGATATGGACTTATTTCACTGCAGATGATGGTCAGGTGAACCTTGCAGATTCCGATTATCTGGGAATCGGTACTCTGGAGTCATTTAAAAAGATGCGTAAATACTATGGGGAAGATGCAGTCTGTCCTGTTTATGTCCAGGTAGAAGATGGAGAAAGACTGAGTCGTGCTCTTAATAGAGAGAGAGAACAGGAAAATCCAAGATATGAGGAAATGTGCAGAAGATTTATTGCAGATCAGTCGGATTTTTCAGAGGAAAATATTCTGAACGCAGGGATAGAGAAACGTTTTCAGAATATAAATCTTGATGACTGTGTGAAAGAAATCGCAAATTATATAAAGTCTGTGCAATAGTTCTTCTTTTATGGTATAATATCTTACAAAACGGACTGGTGAGGTGATTCTTATGATGGGATTTAACAATATTATCGGACACGAAGAGATTATCGGACATTTAAAAAATGCAATAGAATCAGGAAAAATATCGCATTCTTATATTTTTACCGGCGAACCAGGTTCTGGTAAAAAGCTCCTCGCAGGGACTTTTGCGTCAACACTTCAGTGTGAGGCCGGAGGTACAGAACCCTGCCAGAAATGCGACTCCTGCAAAAAGGCGATGGGTAAGAATCATCCGGACATTATTATGGTCAGTCATGAGAAACCCGGAACGATCACAATTGACGAGATCAGAGATCAGGTGATCAATGATATAGATATCAGACCATATTACAGTCCTTACAAGATTTATATTATTGCAGATGCAGATCTTATGACACCACAGGCACAGAATGCTCTTCTTAAAACAATTGAAGAGCCGCCGGAATATGCAGTGATTCTTTTGCTGACTAATAATATCGGGGGACTGCTGCCGACTATTCAGTCAAGATGTGTTCGTCTTGATCTGAAGGTAGTGGATGACGGTCTTGTAAAGAAATATCTGATGGAGCATCTTCATGTTCCGGATTACCAGGCGGAGATTGACGCATCCTTTGCACAGGGCAGTATTGGAAGGGCAAAAGAAGCAGCTACTTCTCAGGAGTTTGCAGAGATGACTCAGAATGCACTGAGGATTCTTAAATATGCAAACACCATGGAAGTTTATGAACTGTCAGATGCGATTAAGAGTCTTTCTGAGGACAAACAGAATATCAACGATTATCTGGATATTTTCCAGTTCTGGTTCAGAGATGTCCTGATGTTTAAGGCAACACAGGAGATTGACAATCTGGTATTTAAACAGGAAATTAATTTTATCAGAGAACAGGCAAAGCAGCGTTCCTACGAGAATCTGGAGAACATTCTGGATTCTATTCAGAAGACAAAGGTACGTCTGAAAGCAAATGTTAATTTTGATCTGGCATTTGAATTGCTGTTCCTGACGATCAGGGAGAAATAGAATGACAAAAGTAGTAGGCGTGAGATTTCGTAATGTAGGCAAGATTTATTATTTCAGTCCTAAAGATTATGAAATTAAAACAGGCGATCACGTGATCGTGGAGACAGCCCGGGGAATTGAATACGGGAAAGTCGTACTTGCACCAAGAGAAGTAGGTGAGGAAGATGTTGTTCACCCTCTCAAAGAAGTTCTTCGTGTGGCAACAAAGGAGGACGACGAGAGAGAGGCACAGAACAGAGTCAGAGAGAGAGAGGCATTTAAAATCTGTCAGAAGAAGATTCGTGAACATGGTCTGGAAATGAAACTGATAGATGCAGAGTATACATTTGATAATAATAAAGTGCTGTTTTATTTCACTGCTGACGGCAGAATTGATTTTCGCCAATTGGTAAAAGATCTGGCAGCAATTTTTAAAACGCGCATCGAACTTCGTCAGATTGGTGTTCGCGATGAGACAAAGATTCTGGGAGGAATCGGTATCTGCGGAAGATGTCTGTGCTGCCACACATATCTGTCTGAGTTTGCACCGGTATCCATAAAGATGGCAAAAGAGCAGAATCTGTCCTTAAATCCGACAAAGATTTCCGGTGTCTGTGGACGCCTGATGTGCTGTCTGAAAAATGAGGAAGAGACATACGAGTATCTCAACAGCCGTCTGCCAAATGTTGGTGATTATGTCACAACGGATGATGGTTTGAAGGGCGAAGTTTCTTCTGTAAATGTACTTCGCCAGCTTGTAAAAGTTTTAGTGGAAGTCAACGATGAGAAGGAACTGCGGGAATATCAGGCAGATCAGTTGAAATTCAAACCAAAACGACGCAGAGATGTGAAGCTTACTGCCGAGGAAATGAAAGAGCTGGCTGCATTAGAAGACCGTGGAGGAAAGTCAAAGATTGATGATACAAAATAATCTGATTCATGAAGGAGAGCGTTTGGACGAGCTGCAACGCAATGGATATGGAATCATCCAGAATCCGGCGCGTTTCTGTTTTGGCATGGACGCTGTGCTGTTATCCGGTTTTGCGAAAGCAAAGGCAGGGGAAAAAGTACTGGATCTTGGAACCGGCACCGGAATTATTCCGATTTTAATGGAAGCAAAGACGGACGCAGCAGATTTTACAGCGTTAGAGATTCAGGAAGAAAGCGCAGATATGGCAAGACGCAGTGTCGCGTACAATCATCTCGAGGATAAGATCAAAGTAGTCACAGGAGATATCAGGGATGCTTCAAATATTTTTGGAGCATCTTCTTTTCATGTCATCACAACAAACCCGCCGTACATGATCGGCACTCATGGGGAAAACTCGCCATCCACAGCAAAAGCAATCGCAAGGCATGAGGTTTTGTGCACGCTGGACGATATTTTGCGGGAGAGCGCAAAAATGCTTATGCCGGGAGGCAGATTTTATATGGTACACCGCCCGTTCCGTCTGGCAGAAATCATGAGTAAAATGGTGGAATATAAGATAGAGCCGAAGCGTATGCGCCTGGTATATCCTTATATTGATAAGGAACCGAATATGGTGTTGATCGAGGGATTGCGCGGAGGAAAATCCCGTGTGACAGTGGAGAAGCCGCTCATTGTATACAAGGAGCAGGGTGTGTATACGGATGAGATTTATGACATTTATGGATATTGATTGGTAATACGAAACTCAATACGGCGTGTGAAGATTGTGATAAAATAACAAAATTTTCGAAGACACGCTTTCGCTACGTGTCGCTCGCAGCGGTACTAACATGCCAGCCACAGCAAGTTGCTATGTCTGCCATGCAAGA